>OGQP01000232.1_pt1 | contig 41329 bp, 83 predicted proteins | sample 1553251 | NCBI WGS metagenome assembly OGQP01 (sample SAMEA2580016, study PRJEB22360) | human gut metagenome | biome: human gut; feature: human-associated habitat; material: faeces | place: Denmark | collected 2008/2010 | reverse complement strand
AGTGTTTAATTGGTTATAAATGCCTAATAAATAAGGGGTGGTTATAGCATAAATGAAAAGGACTATACCACCCCTACCCCTTTTAAATTATGAAAAGATTTAAAATACAAACAACAGTCATAAAATGTTGTTTTAAGGATCTTCGACGGTGACAAAATCACCACAAAGATAATAATTAATGCCTAAATTTATATATATTATGAGTTATTCTTTTTTGTGAATTAATCCTTAAATAAAATTATATATTAAACAACAATCTCCCAATCATCGGCAAACACATCGCTAATAGACGGGACCCATGAATCAGCACGCCCGGTATTCTCATTGTAAATAAGACACTGGCTTGTATAGTCAATGAATCCTTTGCCTTTCAGAATAAGGTCTTTTGCTGATTGCGGAAGAGATTGCATCTTTGGAATAATGTCGCTATCAATGTGTGCCGGTACCTGTTTGATAACCCATAGGCCCTTATCATTCCAACCGCTTCTACGAATTGGAAAACCTGCTTTGAGAGCCATAATAGCCATACCAAAATTCATCTTTATTACTTTTGCACCATCAGAACCTTGCATACGCTGTATGCGAGTATCAAGAAGCCGTATATAGTCGAACATTGTACAACACTGCATTTCCAGTAAACACTTGTTGTACATATCATTAACGACTTCATCCATTTTCCCTGAATCTATGAAAGCGGCTAACTTTACATATCTTCCATTGAGTTCTTCGGCTTCTATCTGCATACGGTCAACTGTTGTTTCGGCAATATTATACGCCTTTTCAAACGTATCTTTAGGACTCCAGCTTTCGTATCCATCTTCATAACGAACATGATAGCCCTCATCATCGAAATTTTCCGTTGACGGTTTTTCTCTAAGAAGATGTTTCCCCCACGCATCACCTCTTGTCATAGGTTCTGCTTCAATCTGTTTTGTTCCAATGTACTTTTTCATTTCAATCTATTGTTTAATTGGTTATAAATGCCAAAATAAAATCGGATGGAGGAAACCTCAAATATGGCAAAAAAGATAAACCTCCATCCGCAAACAAAAACAAGAATTTGATCAATACAAGCAAAAATCACACATTTCGGACAGCATTGCAATGCTAAAAGGGTAAATCATCTCGTCTTTCAGGCTGAACAGGTGCAGGTGATGGTGCTTGTGCTGGTTGCGGCATATCTATCTTAAAGCACCCAACTTCATTGTAATATTTACCTTGGTATTCTCTTGCTCTGATTTCAAGATGGGCAGTAATAGTATCACCCTCTTTCAATTGAAGATCACACAGGTTGCCCATTACATAAAAATACACCTCTTTGGTATATGTAGAACCAACTTCCTCAACGAGAAGATTTCTCTTTTGCCAAGGATTACCAGCCTTACTTGTACCAGTCTGTAACTGACCTACTTTCTTTACTTTACAATTTAATACTAAATCCATTTTTTTTATTTTTTATACTTTTCCTCTTTTATTTTGTCCAATTCTCTCATTGCGGACAGCCTTCTTTTGTGAGCGTCCACCCTTATCCAGAAAACCTTCCAGCTAACTTCCTTACCGTTAGTGGTGTTCTCTTTAAGTATCTTGCCACATTTAAAAATCTCGTTGACAAGATAATCATACCGTTCTTTATCATAGCAATATCTCATGCGACAAAAGTAATATTAAAAAATAAACTAACACAGAAAACAATACTAAAAATAGTTAACTAAATGGTTAATTCTTCCTCTTCCTCTTTCGACAATGCCTCTACATCACCATCTTCACCTTTAGGGAAATACAGTTCGTCAAGATAATTGCTTGCTTCACTCTTGTCAGTGAAACTCTTTATAACACTCCCCCGTTTGCTAACGACACGGTAACTAATATTATCCTCTGCTACAACTTTGTAACAATTTAAATCATCCACATCTACGACATCGGGAGCATTATCATCAATACGCATCATGCTCAATATATGAGAATACTCGTTCACCTTCACCGTACAGGAAAAAACATTAGGAACTGGTTCTATTATCAATCCGGCATTTATCAATGAATCAAAAACAGAACGCCTAGGCTTGTATTTCAGTTGCCTCCTTATAAACTTCAACGTTATCATATTATCTCCCCTCTGTGCGGATAATACACACAAACGTAACACCCGTAACGCATCAATACTACATAGAGGCGAAAGGTACTTGTACAACTGGACAGGAGTAAATTTATGGAAATAATCAAATACTCCCTCTTCCTCTATTTCCTTTATACGCCTTTCCCTTTCCTTATTTCTTACCGTCAAATTAGTAGTTTTCCTTACAGACATAGACTATCCTTTCCATGTATCGTTTTCCTTTATCCATTTACGTTCATCATCACTAAGATCACCTGTTGATTCACGATGATATACACACTTGTTGCATAACCCTGCCTTGGCACGTACACACTTGTCGCAATCGTATGGGAAAAACGCTATGGTTGTCTTTTCATAAAAATCCTCACTAGCATCATCGTCAGAAAGCCATCCTTTGAACTTTGCAAGCATATCAAGCGCACCTTTCACATCCTTAAAATCAGCAGTATCTATATCAGAACGCTTTAGGAAACTTTCTATAAGGCTTATCGCATCTTCAAATTCAAGGTTATCCTTGTTTATCAAAGTCTTTGTCTTTTCCTTATTCTCACCTTCCAATACACGCCTCATGGATGGTGTCACATAATCGGAAGCAAGCATGGAAGATTTGGCATAATTGACAATCTGTGTTATCCTTGGAGAATTAACCCATTGCTTGGCTTTCATAAGCAAAGAACGCTCTGACATACCCTCGTCAACAACGTGTGTAGCCCTGTAAAACAAGACAGGATTGGTATCTATGACATAAGCGGACGCAGCCCATAACTCCATCTCATTCGCATCATCAATATGCTTTGCTATATCAATCTTCTTCTGTTTTTCATCGTCAATAAGAAGATTGTTACTAAGGGGAAGTTTACCCCATCCTTTATTCAAACCCATTATCTTTCCTCCTTTATCCTAGACTTTATCTCCCTTACCCTCTCGTCAAGTTCAGAAGAATATTTAAAAAGATTGTATATGCTACTCCTGTCAATACATAGGAAATCAGAAATTTCAGACATACTTAAACCCATGTCACGCATGACACAGCACACAAGAGCACGGTTTATCACAATATCATGCTTCCTGCTTTTCCTGTTAACATCAGTATCGGAGAGTCCGCTTGCCGCTAGAACTCTCCTAAAAACCAAAGCGTTATCAGCCTTTTTCCCCATTTTTCACATTCTCCTTGTCCACTATTAATTGCATTATATCAGCGTAGCCAGCCAAGTCAACCATATTGTCACGCTTTTTATGGAATCCCTGTCTGCATAGTTTTACAGCTATCTGTACAGCAACACAGTCATAAGGAGATAATTCCTTTCCCGTAATCAAAGAAGCCATCTTGGAAATGTTTTCAAAATTGACTACTGCATCACCATAGTCAGACTGCCTGCTGTTGTTGCGGATATCCTTTGCTTCATCAAGGATGCTTCTCTCTTTAACATGATCAACATAAGCAATACAATCCGAGAAAAGAATATACTCTTTACCATGGTCATCCGCACAAAGAAACTTTTCACCATTCTCAAAACAGTATTTAACAGTGACAAATTCACCGAATACATTTGACTTGCTTACAGAATCTTTACCGTGAAGTGAAATGTATTTATCACGGTTTATAATTTTCACCCTGCTGTTCAATGTAACTCCAATCATAATAAATCACCTACCTTTATGTTATCCGCATCTTTCTTATCAGAAAAGAAGATACGGTCATACTTAGTTTCACCAAACTCAACAAACATGGCTAATATAAAATACTTGTTCAATATACTGTCATAGCCCTTGTCGTAAATCTTGTTTATCTTTTTTGTTTTCATCGTTTTTCACATTTAATATCCATACTGTCACCTCCCATCATCATCTTCAACGTACATGTATTGGACATAAGTTCAACAACCTCGTATCTTACATACTCACATCCATCAACATAACATGTAATGGTTTTACCAGATATATCATAAGTACCGTAACCATTTCCAAAATATCCCCTTCCTACATAAGTACCATCATGATTAAACTTAGCGTAAGTAGGTCTTATCATAGGATACCATCTACCATCCACTTTCACCTGAACAAGTTCCCATGTGCCGATAATAGCATCCTTGTATTCATCATCCTTATCATTGGAACAACTACACAACCCCAATAATACTATTGAAAAAATAGCTAAAAATAATAAAAATTTCTTTCTCATTTTCCTACATTATTTGTGTGACCAAAACCTCCATCTCCCCTATCCGTTGAATCAAGGCTTTCAACCTCAACAAATTCAACCTCAATATAATTACTGAAAAGAAGCTGAGCAATCCTCTCCTTGGCAGCAATATAGAAAGGCTCTTTCTCAAAACTCTTCACTATAACACCGATACAACCAGTATAGTCACAATCAATAACACCATCCAACACATCAGCGTCATGATGCTTCCCGTCAACGCCAATAATACCTTTCAGAGAAAATCCACTCCGCGGCTTGATAATAGCCTTCATATTTGATGGCATCTGAATGGCTATACCAAGTTTAATCAGATTACGACCTTTTCTTATCAACGTGTTGTCAGGAACATACAAATCATACCCGGCAGCACCATCAGTTTTTTTTTCGGGAAGAACTGCATCCCGTCTTAATTTTACGAATTTTACTTGATTCATTTTTTTATTTTTCTCTTTAAATCATACATAGCGCATTCCCTGCTTCTATAAATCTTGCTTGCAGGATAAATCACATCATTTACAATAACAAAGCCGACAACAGGATCTGTAATTGGAACAACTTCACCATCAACAATGGTGAAATGATTTTCGGACAAAAGCCTTCTCATGGCAGCAATCTGTTCGAGAGTAGCCTTTGATATATCATAGTTGTTAGAAAAGTTAAACTCTGAATTACAGATAAGAGTATTCTTGTCCTCATACAAGAAATTAGCTTTCAAACCACCATTGTTGATAAATACATAATCCTTGACATGTCCTGTCCTGCTTTTAGCAAACAGGAAATCTCCTTTCTTGAAATCGTCAATCTTTACCAACTCGTAAGTACAATCGTCAATCTTATTCAATCTATACCCATTAGGCAGTTTTATTACACTTGAATCCGTATTACCCATTGTGTTCCTCCGTATTTAATCTGAATGCAGCTTCCCTAGCCTCATCCTTAGTTCTATACAACTCTATTTTTTCAAACATACGACCATCATCACAGTCATACGTACACAAGGTTACAGCCCACATATTACCACGGGGAGAATAAAAGTATTTCCCGTAATCAGGTCCCATAACCTTTCCGTCAATCTTAATTTCACCTCTTCTGTTCATGCTCTTTTTTCACCCCGAATTTTTTCCTGAAATCATCAACAGAACATGCTATGCGATTACCAAGATGGTCTACATACAAAACAGCACATGTGTCCACCCCGTAACGTAAACTCAACATGCTAATAATACTGTCAACGACACATTCATCACCAGTTTTCAAATCAAAATATTTGTTTCCTATGATAATAAGTTCATGATCAGCTAATGGAACAACACGTTCTATCTTGCTCTCACGATACTTTTTCAACTTTTCAAAGAACTCACGGTACATGACACGTTCATTATTGTCCATGACATGGTAAAAATCACAGCAAATATCACGAACATCATTCTTTTTATCAATTTCCTCAAGGTTGTCAATCACATTCTGCAATGCGTCAAAGAAATTCACATCGTGATCATCCAATACTTCTTCCATCATTCTGTCAATGGAAGCAATAACCGCGTTCTTAAAATCAATATCGTCACAAAGAAATCCCAAAGAGATATAATTACGCAAGGAAAGAAGGTTTTCCTTAAAATCAATTTCTAATTCAATATCCATTCTCTAAATTGTTTAATGTTAATACTCTTCAAATTATTAATAACAGCATCTCCGATATCATCGTTATGCTTCAATCCAAAAGACAGGATAGGGTGTTCCCACCATCTCGCCACACGTCCTTTGTCACCCCACAAAGATATAGCTTTATTATCAAAGTCGGGGAACAAAATAACATTTTTTGGCAATTTATTTCCAATCTGGTTCATTCCGCCACAAGCTATCCATATAAAACCGTTACCGAGAGCCATAGAAGCTATTATGGCGGTTTTTTCCGATTCAACCATACAAGTTATCGCATCGCTACAATATTCCCCTAAAAACGGCTTAAAATAGCCGCGATAGGTAAATCCTTCGCCCGTAGTAAACTTCCTGAAAGCATGGGTTTCCTTCTTCCTGTGACCGTTCACCCCATATCTTATCCTGTTGTCATGGCACACGTTACCATCCTTATCAGAATACCAGAACACAGCGGATTCCTTTCCAAGACATCCTACCTTATACCTTGAAAACACATCATTCACGGAATCAACACCGAAAACGCCTGAAAGGTACTCGTACAGGTTATTACCCTTCCAATGCCCGGCATCGCTAAGCCTGTCAACATACTTCATATCAACAAACCTTGATTCCTGCTTCCCAGAATCATACTCCCTCTCGTAGAAATCCTTTAAACTCATCCTGCAACCGTCCGGGCTTGACAGAATCCTAAAAGCATCAGAAGCACTACTGCAACCGGGAAGATAAGACACGAGAAAGTCAAACAGGTTGACAGAATCACCTCCCTGCTCGGTAACGGTGATACTGCCTGACTTGTTCATATAGAAAACCAGCTTGTCCTTCCTGCTATGGCTCTCCAGATTTATCCTAGCAGGTAAAGTCCACCGTTTTCCCCTACGCCTGAGAGGAAGACCAAGCACAGTGTCAAGATTGGAAAAAATATAATCATAATCAATACTAGCCATGTCACTACTTAAAATTACGCCATCCCTGTTTCAAATCCCTGAAGAAATCGCTCAACGTATAACGATAACCATCAGGGTATCCCAGAAAATCAGAAAGGCATGAAATATATCCATTAGGCTTACGACCGCTCGTCCATCGGTACACCATTTCGGCAGGAACCATAAACACAAGAAGAACAAATACAATGTCAACGTATATGAGAAACATGACAAAACGAACAAAACACCTCATAATCATTCCTCCACATCCCCTAAAAGAAGTTTCTTCGCATAACGCAACGCAAACTCCCAATTGTAATAAAACGTACCTAGCAAATCAAAGAACAGGCTATACACGGCATCCTTGTCACCATCGGGAACGGAATACATGATATCATCCATCATACGGATATCATCACTGAACCTGGCATTCTTTGTCGTATAACGCCACAAACCGCCAACGGCAAGTATCTTGGCGTGTTCATAAACATGACCGTCAATGGAATATACATCACAAACGTAATCATTAAACCAATCCTCATTGTCCAGCACACCACTAACAGGACTTGCCGACAAAATCATATTAACAAACACACCAAAATGACAATACTGCTCTATCTTACCCGAATCATTGTCAAACTCAACCTTGAAAGCATCCTTGCCGCTCTCATTAATACTGCAAACCATGTCACTCACGTAAAGCGTCTTTAACCACTGGCTGAAATTATACCTTTTCAAACCAGTCCTGTTACGGGATTCATTTATCGCACACTGGGCATCAGACACACATACATACCAATCAGAAGTAACACGAATACTTCTATCAAATAAAACAATCTCTTTATTATCCATACACAATAAAATTTTTCAGCAAAAATACATATTAAAGTAATATGGCAAAAATAATAACGGTTAAACAATATTAAACAGATAACTTATTCTCCTTCCATTTTTTAGCTTTTAACAAACCAACACGGACAGCTTCATTGTTATTCCATTTAAAAATGTCACACATAAGAGATATATATTCATGGATCTTATCTCTATACAACAACTGTTCTTCTGTTGCGTGTTGCCAATCTGTTGTTATACCACATTCTTCTTTTATCATAGTGCACAATAAAGACATAGCTTTTGAGAACTGGCTTTTATTGGAACAATTATTATACAGCGCACCAGTCATTTCCTTAAATGAATCACCGCTATCATTACGATATTCAAGAAGTTTGTCGAATAACCATTCATACACCTCAACTTTTAACTTTGGATTTATAGCCAACGCCAAATCCAAGAATAAAAAAGGATGAATCCATGTATGATGCCCTCTACCCCTTCCACTGATAATAGCAGTACCATACTTTTTTTCTAACTCTACAATAAACTCTCTTGTATTATTGCTTTGCCGCCACTCATGCCATGAAAACAAAGATTTACCATTTTTTAAAAGCCAATTATTACCAGCTTTAATCAAATCCGTAGCAGAATACATTCCACTATCAGAAACAGTTATTTTTTGACCAAAAATAGATGTATCCATATCAATAAGTTTTATATAACTCGAAATTATTATCCATAATACATTTATAGACTATGCCAATAAACTTTCCAATATTAACCTTGTTGTCTATTCTAATGATCTTATACCCCTTGCCTATTAAAAAGTTGGTTCTATTGATTTCATCAATTTTATCATATCCAATATGCCTGTTTTCATCTATTTCAACTATAATGGATTTATTAATTAAAATATCAACACAATATGGCTCTATAGGATACTGCCTTTCTATCGTAAAATTAATCCCAGATGATTCCATAAATGATTTCAATTCAAAGAAAAACTCACTTTCGTCTATTTTTCTCAAAGATATATCAGAATCAGAAACTAATCCTTGGACAAAAAGCTCGTGTATAAAAAACTTTTTCTCGAACAAAGAAAGCCTATAAGATTTAGATATCCATTCTTTAATACATTCTCCATTAACAAGGACACAACTTCCTCTTCCTTTTTTACTAGGACGAATTATGTTATCTTGATTAAGACTGTTTAATTCAGTATGTTTAAAAGAATTACTTCCTATAAACACATTAAAAACAGACGATTTAAACCATCCATCTTTAACACTTTCTACTTTTACATTATTAAATGTATATTCCATATCTCCTTTTTTATGCAAAGATATGGAATATACATCAATAAACAAAACAAAAAGGGTATTTATTTATCATAAAATAAACCACCATTAGAACGGCAAATCCTCCTTCATTATATCATCAGCCTGTTGCAGAAGGTATTCGTCAGGATTATACTTCCGTCTTAGGACAATCTGGAACATTCTGTTCCTATTTTCATCCCACGCGGAAGTGACGGAATAGCCTTCCTGGCGTATCATGTCAACCATCTTTCTCTTGCTGTAAGGTCTTACACCACAGTCAATACAATATGCACTGTATTTCACATACAGGTCACGGTCACGGATAGCCTCAAGTTCAATTCCCCCATCAGAATCATACCCCGAATCGTAAAGATACGACAGGACACTGTTGGAATCACGTCTTGCGTTCTCCGTAACGGATTCTATCGTATAACTTCTCGTAAACTCACCCTTGTTCTTCACAAACCGTCTTGCACCCTCTATTATCCAGTTGATAATGGCAGCCGATTCCTTTGACAGCTTCAACGGAAGCGACCTGTCCTGTTCCGATTCCTTGAACACACGATAGAACGGAATGACAAGGGAGCGTCTGAAATGACCGTAAGTCTGGTCCGAAACAGAAGGCATCTTGTTAAGATTGGCCATGAAAGGCGGCATCATGTCGGCAAGGAAAGGCTCACCGAACGGAAGGCGTGCCATAGTAGGCTCACCGGATATGAACTTCTTATACTTGCCACCGCTCACATCCTTCCCACCCATCTCGGAAGCGTAGTTGAGCAGCTTGCCGTTTATCATAGCTATATTGTACTCGCAAGTAGACTTGTCACCTGACAGGTCAGCCATCTCCATATACGAAACATTATCCTTCCCTAGCGCGTTGACAACAGCGTCAAAGAACACCGACTTACCGTTACTACCACAACCGAGAAGGTAACACATCTTCTCCATCTTGATCTTCTTCCTGTCAACAAAGGCACACCCCACAAACTCCTGCAAGGCATCCTGTGTATCCTTTACAGGAATCACATCGTCCAGGAACTTCTCCCACAACGGGCTGCGCGCCAACGGGTCATAATTGATATTGATACGTATGCACGATTCTATCATGGGCGAGAAATCGAACGTTTCCATCGTTTCCGTGTCAAGGACACAATTGTCAAACGTGATAAAGTTACGCTTGGGATTGAATATCTCATGCGTCACGTTCTTTACGATGGTACGGTAGAAACGCTCGCTCGTATCGGTCATGTACAGTTCGCTAAGACCGTTTATCCGGCACAAGTCCATGCACAGGCGCATCAGATCATCCTTCATCATGGGAACGAATATCTTACCGTCAAAAGCCATGATGGAACCGCTCCTGTGGCGTCTGAAATTGCACTCCCTGCATGCATCAGCTATATCCATCTCGACCATAGCGGATATGGAACGCTTCCACTCGCCTTCATCCCTGGCTTTACGGAAACCGCGACCACCGCCCTTGTCCGCCAGCTTGCCCATAACGGAATCAAGGATGTATTCATAAGAAGCCTTTGCAGATTCAGCGACAGTCATTTTCCCCTCCTTTCTCTACCGATTCTACCGATTTCTCCCGGTCCACAACCTTCCCGAACATTACAACGGGATACAGGTCATAATCGTCCGTTGATATGTCAGGGCGTGCGTCCATATCGTCAAGGGAAGAGTACACGTCCGCGATGTGCTCCAGTTTCCTGCACACGATGGAATCACGTCTTATCCCGTAATACTCTATAAGGTCAGCCATGTACTGTATGGTAATGTCCTTGAACCATGTGAACGCATCGTCACGTGTCTTTGCACCGTCACAGCAGGTATTGAACGTGTACCCGAAACGCCTCATCTTCACGAAGTAGCTGTTCCGCCACAACGACACCGACTTGTCCATCTCGCTCCCTGCATTGCGTATGGCGGTGACGATGCTTCCCGGCATGAGCGCGCACCGTGAAACGCGAGCGGCGGAAGGCTTCCCGTTCGCCCCGGTCCCATCCACCATATCAACATCTGGCACGAACCTTAGATCATCCACGCTCCTTCCGCCCACAACGGACGTGTCATGCCGCATGAGATAGTCGGCATCCACGATATGCCCGTACTGCCTTACCTGGTCCTCACACCACGAAGCAAATCTCCTTAACGACCGTTTCCACTCGGAAGGAAGCACATACCCGTACCTTGCACATATCTCGGCTACACGCTTCCTCTCCTTCTCCCATTTTCCCTTCATCTTCCTCTCGTACTCCAGCACCTCACCTTCCACGCTGACACCAGCGACCTGTGCGGCCATGGATTTTGCAGTTAAAGGTACGGGCACGCGCCTGATGAATGACTTTTCCGACACGAACACAGCCTTTGTTCCGTCCTCCAGAGGCTCGTCAAGTTTAAGACAGCAGTGACGGTCCCGGAAGCTGACGAGCGTAACCCACCCGAACAGCCGTGTCTGAACCCTCATGCCCTTGTACCAACGCTCCCTGTCGGGCATTGCATCGGACAGGCATATGACACGCCTTGATTCGGGCAACCTAAGTTTAATCTCTATTTCTTCTTCCATCTTTACACACACATTTTACTTGATTTCACCTGCAAATATAGCGCAAAAAACAACACGAAAACACATAGTTAAATTAATTAACTGCAAATGTTTACGTGATTAACAAATGCTTGTCAAGGAAGATAGTTTATCTTTCTTTACACAAGATTTTTTACTTTCGCGTCCACAGTATGCTTTGAACAGGAAAAGTAAAAAATGTTGATTGTTGTTATTTTTTACTTTTGTAATAATTTTTCTCATTTTAGTTAAAATGATTTAACTATAATTTTTTATCTACTTATTATTTTCTACGTTAAGAAATGTAAAATTGACTTAATTTAACATAAAATAAAAAATCTCAACACTGATGGTTGCATATGCAACTAATTGATTCGGGAAAATTCGTAAAAAACCTACGAAATTCGTTGTTTTTTCGTAGACTTCGTAAACTCTTCGTTTTTCAACACTTGTCAAAAAACTCGCGCAAATTAGTGGTTAAATGACTGAAAACAAGCTATTTAGTCGTGTCAAAAAAAATTGAATCGTTAATCGTAAAAAAAAAATTCTCTATTAATTTGCATATTAAATGTTAAAAGTAATATATATATACAACATATACATACACGTACACCTTACATGCTCTATTACAATACATATACACGTACATCACATATACGACACATACAGCATAAAACACCAAAACTGCATACGTAATTTAGTATAGATACATATCAAAACGACGAAATCAACGAAGAATACTGTAAACCAATAACTTATACTGCAAAAAAAGACATAAAAAATGCAACCACACCTACGAAACACACCAAAAAACCTACGATTTTCGTAACTTTTTATGTAAAGATTTATCCGATTTTGTTGAAAACTACCGAAAATACACCTCCAAAACGCAAAATCAGCCATCCGAGCAAAATTTGGGGGGGAAAAAAATTTCAGAAAAAAAATTATCGGGAGCGACACACCCACCTCGAGAACTCCAGTAGGGGGGGTAAGTCACTGATTTACAGGCGATTACGCTTGTACAACAACCATGACGCACACCGTTTGTAAATAAAAAAGAATTCTTTTCTACGACAATCGAATTTCGAAATCTTTACAAATAAAAAATCTTTACAAATGACTTCTACGAAGATTTCGTAATTCCATCATTATCAGACACTTACAAACAAATTTAACACAAATTAACATTGAAAAATCTTGAAATTAAACATAATATTGGTCTTGTACGGTCTGATCTATTAATATTATGCAATATTAATTTAAAATATGTATATAAACTGTATTGATTTTGAAAAAAACGGGCTTAATTTATAATGAATGTTAATGAAATATACAACCTAAACAAAAATGCTGTATGTTTGCAATGTCAGAAGGACAAAGCGATAATTGACGTGTTGAAACAGCTTGCCACGGTGAGAGCGTGGTACAGAGCCGCAAACCAGGGAATAAGCGGAATATAAACAGCGGTGTTGTTAGCCACGATGCAGAGGTACGGGTATTGCTTGATAATGGAGATAGTAACTTAGTGCGATATGCGATTAACATCCCTAATATAATATAATGTATGTGCGTGTGTATCCTATACATAAGCCTTAATACTGGTCGGTATATACGATACGCACATATTGTAATGTAGCTACCATCCTGTTTTATGTGGTTGGTAACGGTTACAAGCCCGTATGAATACAGAGTACAGTATATAAACTTAATACATTATAATATGAAAGCAAAAAGAATATCACAGAAAGCGGTTAGAAGTATGATTAACAGTAATACCGTATTATTGCACATCGGTAATTTTAAAAAAAGGAAGCGTACCAACTTAAGGCGCGCGGTTGACGAATGTGTGTATGCTAGTCGGTTGTATTATAATAAGGAATTGCAATCGGATAATGGAAAAATAGAATTATTGAAATATAGTCAACCCGATATACTGTTTAAGGTTAAGTTATACGAAACACATATTGCAGCGCTTAACGAATACACGGAATATCATATTAAATATGACAAAACAATCAAGTATTATACATTGGTTATAAGTGGCATGCAGTTTTTAATTGTATCAGATATGGGATGGTGTAATATCTACCAGGTGTTTGAGGCGAAAGGAGATGGTAAAGAATACAAACTAACTGTAGAATTCCGTAATGGACAAATATGCTGTTATTTAGGGAAAACGAAAAAACAAGCTATAGCCGAATTTAAGCGTGATTTCGGGAGTTTTAGAGGTTTCGTAAAGAAGGAATGGGAATTAGTATAAATCAAATTAAATATTACAATTATGGAAAGATACGATTATTATGCAGCGGTTAAAAAGGATGTTTTAAATTATATCAATGAGAACGGAATAGTGGTAACCTCCGAAAACCGGGACGAAGTGGAACAGGATCTTAACGATACACTGTTTACATGTGATAGCGTAACGGGAAACGCTTCAGGATCTTATACGTTTAACACGTGGACGGCTGAGGAATACCTGTGTCACAATTGGGAATTGCTTGCAGAAGCGTTAACGGAGTTCGGGTGTGGTATGAATTATATGGAACGCGGTGCGGAAGCGTGCGATGTTACAATACGTTGTTACCTGTTAGGTCAAGCAATTTCGGAGGCCCTGTACGAAGTGGAAACGGAAGGAGGTGAACTATGAGAACGTACTTTGCAGAAGTGGAAACAAGGTACCGGGCGATTAAAAATTGCCCGTTTACCCCCGCACATGTAGCCAAGGTTTTTGGCGGTTATATGTGTTTTGAAAGTGATAATGATTATAGAGTCTGGAAAAATCAAAAGTAAAAATAGCAATGAGAACAAATAATAACCTAGTAGACTTTTCATGCGAATGGACCTACGTAGCTTCTGAAAGTTTAGTACAGGAAGCAAAAGACAAACATAGTGATATATACCTTAATTTTGCTTACTCCAATTATGGCGGATCATTTTTGGACAAGGTTATAATATCTTACTTAAAAGAATATTATCCTGAAAATATAGTACATGAGAGAACCTCCTGGAACGGTGAAAACGCGTTTATTTTTGGGGAACCTGCAAAAGAATTGTATAACCTTATGAAAGTTGACAATGTATTAGGCTTCGATGATCTAGAGGACTATTATACAGACATGGAGTATAATATGATAACAGAAGAAGCACAACAATATATTGAAGATAACGGGTTAAGTAATGAGTTATACGATATTGTGCGTGAATGGCTCGTAGACAATGGTAGTATAGAACCTAATTTTGTAGATTATTCGGAAATTGATCTAAACGAATATTTACGATTATCTTAAAAAAAACATACTATGATTGAAACATTAATACTATTAGGTTGCCTGTATCTATCAATACGGGTAACTGATTATATCGAAAAACAGAAACAAAACAATAACAATTAAAAACGTAACATTATGGAAAGAAGAAACGACATACCTAATTTACTTGCAATGTATATACGTAATACAAGTGATATATACAATATTACATCATGGTTGCAAAGCTGTGTGATCAAAAAAGCAAACAAAGGCATACAGCCACAGGTAGAATACCTTGCCAATTGCAGCGCGATGAAAACTATAATCAGAGAAGCCGCCAAACTGTTATACAAGTACGACGGGATAACACCCACTAGACAGGAAAAACAGGAAGCGGCCCGGGAGCACGCCAAATATATCCTTGACAGTGTGCAATACTCCATTCAGAAACGCCAATAGAAGGCAAAATAAAGCCCTGTGACTAAAGATATATATTACCCATAAAAAACAAAAACATTATGATACAAGTAATAGTAAAAAAACAGCAAAACAGGTAGTCAATATATTTGTAAATCGGCTTCAAAAACGGTAAAGTATATATCATATAAGCATATAAGTTTTATTTTATATGTAGATACAGAATCACCCGTTTTTTAAACAATTCCATCACGGTTCAAAGGGTGTATGTATAGGATCGGAACGGTACAAGGAAATAGAAGTCCTAAAATAGCGTATCATGAATACACCTATGCACAAACTACTGGGGCTAACTATCACGGAAACACCCCTAGACGGTCGTACTAGATACGCAAAACAGTTACCCGTATATAATACGGACGTATTGGCGGAACTCACCTATTAATCAATCAAAAAACAATATAACTATTGACAGTTTTCTATTAATATTTTCAGCTATGAGAAAGAAATACGCTAAAAAACAATTACAGGAAGTAATAGCTAATGTAAATAAGATAGCAGAAAATAGTACAGTATGTTTTCAGAAACCGATAATTCCAGGCAATTGCCCTACGTTTGACGAAGGGATAGCAAACTATGTTAGGAAAGAACCGGAATTATACCTGAAATCGTGGATTATTCGGAAAAGGCTATCGCGGTGTTTGGCGATACGAAGGCGATCAAAGAGCAATTAAAGGGATTAGGCGGACGGTTTAACCCTTCTTTAAATTACGACGGTGAAAAGCGTGCCGGCTGGATATTCAGCAAGAAGCAAGCGGACAAGGTGAAAGAATTGATAGCGCCTACAGGACTGCCGGCACTCCCTGAAGAAATATATATCCCGGAACTAGAGGAAGAAACGAAACAAACGGAGAAGTTAGGTAATATCCATTTAACCGAAACGGGCAACTTTAACGGCGTGCGCTATTACGATATTGAATGTGTGGGAATCATAACCAACGCGCGAGTACATGCGGACATACAGCCGGGCGATATATTCAACGTGTACACAGCGGAGGAACGAAAGTACGGCGTAACCTATGATGGCGTAAGCGTGGAAAGCAGTTTAAAAAACGATTTACCCGGTATAATTGAGTTTAACGACAAAATAGAATCTAGCACGCTTAGCGTTTCATCATATTACACCCCGCTTGCTGAGGGTGTGGAATTTTACGAGAAAAAAGTAAAGTGTAAGCGTTACACCGTCAAGGATAAGCCGTTAACGCTTGGATATTACGGCATATTAGACAATCTGGACAACTGTATAATAGAATGCTATCCGACTAAGAAAGAAGCCGAAAAAGAGGCGGAAATACTTAACGGGTTTACGGATGGTAACGGACGATTAAAGACGGTCATTTAATTAGCTGAATATGGTTTTGTTGGTTTTGTTATTCGGTGCTGTGATATTCATTTCCGGCACCGACAAGGATAAACTACGCGAATTTATAAACAAAAGTTATGAATTAGATAAATTTTAAAGGATATGAAAGAATATAAGTTAACAGTAGAGTTTCATAATGGGGCGCGTTATTGCTATTATGGCAAGACGAAGAAAGAAGCGTTAGCAGCGTTTAGAAAATCGTTTGGCAGCTTTAAAGGATTTGTAAAAAAGGAGTGGACGATAGAACAAGATTAGCCAACATTATAAACCAATAAAAAATAGAACAATGAAAACATTTGAATGAATTATCTAAATAAATATTATTTACAATTAAAAAACAGAATATAGAAAAAGAATTATCTCCTATTTTTGACAATGAAAGTATTAAGATAGGAACGTTTAAAGCTAGTAGAAGCATTGACACATTGAATATTATCAAGGGAAATATCAAGTTTTGGAAAAGCTATGACGGGCACAAGTTACCCGAAAAACAGGTTAAACGAGCGTATTATAACGGCACCAGGACACAAAACATAATCAAACTGTACAGAGATACGCCCGAATTGATTAAGTTTGTAAGAGAGCACGCAAACGACTACAATACGTTAAATCGAAAATACGTACCTAGCTGCATAACTATTGTTTGTAGGCGAGATGAACGTTATTTTTCCGTATATATCGAAAAGTTTGGGAACGTGCGTTTTGATGAAGTGTTAAGAGTTTTCCCTTTGCTTCCTAAATCATATTTGAACAAGTAATGAAAGTAATTAGAGTTTTAAAGAGAATACTAACTGATTCAGATATAATAGATCTGTACGGTATGTATTGTGATTTTTATAAAAATATACAATAATTTAGATAGCATTTTACGCAATTTGTTAGTTGCTGGAAACATTGTAACCGTATCATATGAACAAATGAGAGAGATACGCAAGGAATTGGACCGATTTGTTAAGCCTGTCATTTAGGGAATTAAGATAAATATGATTGCCCGGTATGGAGAACAACGAACAGAGCGATACTATTACCGGGAACTAATTAATAACTTAAAAACGAAAAGATATGAATATTATTACAGATAAGGCGAAAACTCCTGCAAAGCTACGTTATAGGGTGAGCAATAACAGCGGAACAATAAATAAGGAGTTCGGCAAAAATCAACAAGCGGCCTATGACTTTGCAAACGAGATGAAAGAAACGGCAACCATACGCGGATATTTTGTTTTTAAATCAAAAGGAGAATGGCAAACGAATACGGTATTCATTGATCATGTATTTAAATAACCAACTATCCCGGCGTGGAGGACAACAAGCGGAGCGACACCGCCGCCGGGAACTATTTATTAACTTAAAAATAAAAAGACATGGAAAGTACATTCAAGTTGTTAGCTACTGACAGACAGGCGCAAATACTATTCAACAACTATTGCGTTAAACTGATGGAGTTCAAAGGGGATAAAGAAAGTTATCCAGAAAATGAAATAATTTACCCGTGGCGTGTTACATTACGGCATAAAGAAGAATTAGGCAAACTTCGTGGGGTGTATTCATTTGAAAAACTTGTAAGTATCATTTAATTAAAGGGAGGGACGAACTATGTTTTTTTGATGGATATCGCGTGGCTCGTAGTGGACTGTATGAAGGAAATGACTGGAAATAACGGTTTTTAAGCCGAATTATCTGCCAAAGGTTCAACGCTTTGCAAGTGGTGCAAATTCCACGGGCGGAGCAAATTACTAACTTAAAAACAAAAGAATATGGGAACGATCAAGCAAATAAGTATTAAGCAAATTATTTGTTCTAATATTATGGCAGCCGAAAAAGTTGCTGGGGATGTGTGTCAAGGTCTTGCCGTCAAGTTGGCGAAAGAATTTATATATCATAACCGTGATATTAATGCCGATGAAATCTCATACATTAGCCAACAATGCGAAATTGCGCTTCAAAATATATCCGAATTAGGGCTTACGGAAGCCAAGAACAATGAAATGAATAATATAATAGCTAAATATAATGGGAACGAACAATAAACAGTCCATCCTGGAAGGACGGAAATGGGATGTGATAGAGAGTGTTGACGGATATTTTTCCGGGGAAAAGAACGGAGTAATCATACAAGGAACGACAATGAGTGATCTGTATGAAAAATGTAAATCTTTTGATATAGCTTCGGTTATGGAGAAGATTAAGACGGGTGACAACCTGAACGACTGGGAAAAACGATTAATAAAAGTTAATAAAAAGTTGTTGGAAAACCAATAATATATATATTTGTCGTATGAGAAATAAATATGTCACATTTTACAAGGGCTGTACAATAGAGGTCACAGGAGAAAAAGACTTCATGTACCGAATAATAAAAGGTGAACGGATGGTTCTCTTTGTAGATATGTTTTACAGGTCTACAACTGATGCGTTAAAGGGCGCAATGAGATGGGTTGACAATAATATTAGAAAGGAGTGAATTTATGCTTTTTGGAATTGTTTTTGCTATGATAATGAGGGCTATATGTGGAAATATGTTGGACGATTGATGATTGTCATTGTATGGCTTATTGTGTTACAGATTTTGTCAAAATGTTAAACGTGTATATCTATGACTAAAGAAGAATTTAGAACAAAGAAAGAAATTATCAATTCAAAGATGAATGAATTGAAGAACGAAATGATAAAATTAAAGAAGGAGTACATTGGATCCAATGCAAAGTATCCTATCGGAAGCAAGGTGTGTATTACTACTAATGAATCAAAACGATATGCCTATGTCAAGGATTATAGGATTGATTTTTCTGACAATATTGAACCATTGTTTAACAAGGTGAAAAAAGATGGAACCATGTCAGAGATGGGCTTATATGTTTGGTCTTGTGAATGCCCTACGATAGAACTGGTAAAGGAGTAATTTTTTGTTTACGATAATGGAAAAGGTGGAAGTAGGAACCCTTGACGAGAACGAACTGTTTGAACACAGGGGTATAATCTATGAAGTATTATACAAAACGGATTATTGTGTTCGTTGCCAATACCCTAACGACAAATATCGTTACAGGGATATATGGAAATATCTATATACCGAGTTTAGTTTATGGACAAAAGTGAACAAATTATGAAAACATTGGTTTTTGACGTGATGCTTGACGGGCGGTTTATACATACGTTCAGATATCAGTATTGCCCGTTGTTTCCGATAGACGAACAGGAACTGGAGAAGTTTGTTACCGACAGGCTTCCTACATTGAAAGGTAAAGATTTTAAAATAGTATTTTGATATGAAACAGACAGTAGAAGCAGCAGCAAGTGAAAATACCCTATTTAATCATAGGACAGTTGACAGAACTTTGTTTGGTAAAGATTTGGCAAAATTTGGAGAGATAAATTTCGTTCAAGGTGCCAAATGGCAGTCGAAGCAATCACCGTGGATAAGCGTTAAGGAGCGGTTGCCGGAGCCTAACAAGGAAGTTCTTCTTTATGATAATAACCCCATCCGGCATTATGTCATAGGATGGCTGCGGAAAGATAAAGGATATAACAAAGGCATGTGGGCACTCTCCAATGGTTGGATTGAAGATAAGGATATAACCCACTGGATGCCGATTGATAAACCAATAACCGAGTAATTATGAATGAAGTAAACTTTAATGGAATGTTCGGACAGCAAGGTTGGATTTGTCCGAAGTGTGGAAGGGTATATTCACCTTTTACACGAATGTGTTTGTATTGCGGAAATAACAATTCCGAAAATACATTTACATCTGCAAATACACCTACAATAACTTTCGATGATATACTCGAAGCCAACAGGGATGTGCTGGAACGGATTAAGGAGAAAGGAGACTAATATGGAAAGGTACAGAATCATACGAGGAGAAGGGTGCAACGGTTGTATTCCCATAATAATATATTGGGTACAAGTCAGAAAAGACAAACGTATTTCATACGAATGGGTGAACGTAAAGGGCTTTGATACCTATAAGAGAGCTAAAGAGTTGTTGAATGTTTTAAAATGATGAATTGATTATGAACAAATATAGATACAGAGAAGTAAAAAACTATATCCATAACGAACTAAAGTTGACTAAAGAGGATATAAAGGATATAATAGTTCCAATCGTGAAAGAGGAAGTTAAACGTATCTTCCATAACACCTATGGGGACGATGTTAATATAGAGAGGTGGATTCGTTGTATGGTTTCTGACGAGATAAAGAAAAACGGTGATTACCTTATGATAAGAAATTTGTGTAGGGAGATAATTAAGGAGGAAATTGTCGATAGGTTGTCAATTGATATAAACCTTAAAAAGAAGGAGGAATAATTATGAGCATATTTACGTTAGAGGAAATGAATCAAGCGATCAATATGGCAGTTGACGAAACATCTAGAAAGGCAGTTGAAGTTCTTTCGTCTGTATTGGACAATTGGGTACATGGCGGCGATGCAGATTGTATCATTGCGGAGTTTGAGGAAAAGTTAAATGAAGCAATTAATGGATAAAAGATGATGGGTGTATAGATGAAAACCATGAAAGGAAATATATTTGACAAAATAAGAAAAGCATATAATAAATACATAGAGTATATGATTGCTTGTGATGATATAGCCAAAGAAGCACAAAAACATATAGATTGGGATGATAATGTTTCATGTGAATATTATCCGTCTGATGGGATATGTATAATGATAGACGAGCATGTTTGTTATGCTAATACATTCTTTGACTTGGTAGAAGAATCAGAAAACGGTATGATTGATAGGAAAACGTATATGAGAAATTGTATTTGATTATGGAAATAAAGAACGGAATAATAATAGATGGAGTGTTATATGAATCATCAGAAGGGAGTTGTAATGAATGCGCTCTATTTCGGGAATGTTGCGATATTTTAAATGATAACTATTGTGCCTTACTCGATTTAGGAATAGGTCAGTGCTTTGTCAGTCGTGGCAAAATAACAGAGATTAAAACGGAGGAGGAAAAGAAATGAAACAGGTATTGTCAATCGAACAGCTACTGCATTTGAAGGATCTTGGGCTGGATACAAGCGATGGAAGCATGTGTTTTGAGTGGAATGAATCAGATTCAGACAACATGGTTGTAGTCTCTCTAGATGCCGATACGAATTACGACTATTCTCGTAAAACTTACACTTTGCAGGACATTCTCGATAAGCTGCCTTGCTTCATCGGCAATCAAGTGCTTACCATCCAAAAACTTGCAGATAGCTATACATGCTTGTATATGGAACCTTATTCTAGGTCAATAATAAAGATTACAGAGAGTAAAGAACTCATTGATGCAGCCTACGATATGTTGTGCTGGTGCATTGAAAACGGATATGTTAAAGTTGGGAAGGAGAAATAACTATGGAAAATCATTTTAAAAATGTATTCGGTGTATATGATGGTTTACATACTGATACTTTAAGGCATATTCCCGAAATTAGTTTTTATAACCATAACTACTATATAGGATTGAAAAGGGGAAACAGTACGATACATGATTTGCTTTTTGCAGTAAGTAATGATGATAATCTTACAGATTGGTATATCGTTCTTGGAAATTGTATCAAATATATTGGATATGAGTATTCAGACGAAGGAGTGATTAATTTATCGGAGGAATAACTATGGGATTTACAACACCGTGCTTTATACGCAAAAACACACCGGAGCTTCGGAGAGAGCTGGAAGAATTGGGATATGAAATACTTAATTTTGGTAATACAACCTTAGATGCACATAATTATGACGGCAATGGAAGTCATAAAAGCATTGAAGAAGGAAGAGCAATCATAACATCTTATGGGAATTTATATGGGGTGATATATGATATAGATACCGTAACCAAGAAAGGAAGGATTGATTGCGGAGCTAACGAGGAACTTTTCCTAGCTATCGCTGCATTGAGAGATGATACAGACAAGAACCAATGGTTTACGGATGGTGATAAATGGATTCTGTGTCCTGAAATCAAGTTCTCTACTTATTGGGTTTACAATGATGTTGACGTGAATTTGGACGTCATTCACAAGGCTACCGTAAACGAACTGATTGAACACTTTAAAACAAAGGAGGAACAATGAAAGCAAGAGTAAAATCAACAGGAGTTTTGGTAGATGTAACTCCCCAATTAAACATCAACTCTCAACATAACAATGATTATTTATATGTATGTGATAACATGGTTTACAGAGAATGCGAACTTGATTTTTCAGCTATCGACTGGGAACAGAGGCGATATGAACTAGCGAAAGATATTATTAAGGCTGTTATAGCAGAAGATCGTGGGGGTGATTCTGATGCAATCGTTAAATATGCGGTTAATTGCGCTGATGCACTAATTAAAAGATTAAAGGAGGTGAATAATGAATAGCGTACAGACACAAACACTTTCCATTAACGGAGATGGAGGTGGTGAAGCGTATATTGACTTTGGCATTAATGAACAAATGAACACCATTATAAAGTATTCGGTAATTCATTTATGATAGCCGATAGCGGGCGTTGGATTAACGTTTTAAAATGTATGTGTGAAGATGTACATTAATGCCTAATGCTTGTAGAGCAGATCATTGAAAGCAAGAAGCAAATCGGAGAAGATTTCACAAGAGATGAACGTGTTTTGAATAAATTGAAAAGAAATGAACAGTAGCGACATTGATTTCCCGTTACTCCGTATATTTAATGGAGTAACGGGGCGATATGAACTTCTTATTGACGATGTATCCATAGATGCTTATGGACGTGTAAGAGATAGCAGTGGTTGTGTTGTAGAATGGTTTACAGGCGTGTTTGACATGAACGGAATACCATTGTTTGAAAACGACATAATCATGCCTGTAAAGGACGGAATAAGCCAATACAGGCGCATCTGGAGAACAGTAGGTGGATTTGTGTTAAGCAGGAGCAATGATGTGAAAGGACTGTCCAAATTGGATATGCTTGGTGCTGACTATCTTGTGAACGAACGTGTGCAGCAATACATATCTGATGGATGCGTAAAGGTGGGTTCTGCAACAATTGATCTTGACCTGTTAAAAGGGAGAACGAAAGAAGAGATTATTAGAAACTTATCAAGGAGAGTGAGATGAAAGATAAAATGCTAGAGGAAAGTATTATCGATTTTTACAGGACGTTTCTTATTTGGGTGATAAGATGTTATCCTATATTGTTCTGTCTTGCTATACTTGTCCATCAGTGTGAGGTTATACACTCTGTTGGAACAGGTGATATCATTGAGTATTATGATGGTGACACATTGGAGTATATTCAGTATGCCACTCCGTTTTCGGACAAGTACCTTACCATATTCTTTAACGCCAAACTGTTTAATGCAATATTGTTTTATGTGTTGTCAAAGGTATTTTTATTTTGTATATACCATAGAGTATTTGTCATTGAGATGTTTATATACGCAATACTGGATATTGTATTTAATAATGTGGTGTTTGAGGACGCACATTTGATTAATGCGATATACTATACATCCATTGGTTTTGTTACTGTTGGGTTCTTTATTGCATTATACTTGCATCAAAGATATGGAGATAGGAAAGTGCACACGCATCAAACTATTAGTGATGGGTATAGGTGTTGTAATAAGCAATCTATTTTTTACCCATAGCTTGTGTTCCTCCCGTATTCTTCATGTTTATCTTGACCTTTATGGGAGATGCCTTTTTATTTGATGTTACCTTAGGGGATTTAACATTAACCCTAATCACTTTCTTTACCATATATTTCTTATTTTAATTGTTTAACAAAGTTAATTATTTTTATTTATGCAACAAAACAATAGTACCGATAAAACAGCTTCGGCACACAAAACTGACGAAATAATGGTTTACGAACATCCTTTTTTTGGAAAAATTCGTGTGTTTGTTCGATATGGTAAAATTTGGTTCTGTGGATTAGACGCTGCATCTTCTTTACAGTATTCAAATCCATTAAAAGCTCTTTTAGAGCACTGTAAACCATCCTCCGTAATGATGCGTGAAGTAGGGGATGATATAATGGAGTTTATTAATGAAAGGAGTATGTATAGACTGATTTATAAAAGCCCTTTTCCTCCTATGGCTGATGAATTTGAACGTTGGATATTTGATAATATTGTTCCATCAGCTACCAATACAGGCAGTTATTATGCACAGGTTAGATTACCAAACTTCAACAATCCTGCCGAATCTGCCAGGGCGTGGGCTGATGAGTACGAAAGGAATCAAGCGTTAAAGCCACAACCAAACGAATCCAATGAATGGTATAGTATCAAAAGATGGGCAAAGGAAAACGGTGTCAACTGGAAAAAGATTAGCCGGATGAAGATGAAAGTAATATCTTGTAAGCTAGGTTATCAGATAAAAAAGATTTTTGACGATAACCATTGCCAGGTAAACACATACAATGTAAACGTATTTAAGGAATACTTTAATAAATGTGAATAAACAATATATATTTTAAAACATTTTATAGTATGCAATTTTATTGATTATATTTGCATCATGTTTGAGTGTAGAAGCAAGCATACTATAATGAAAGTTTAGGGGGAAAGCGTTCCCCCGATTTTAGTAACCGTAAAAATGATAAAACCATGATTCTACTAGAAATTTTTCAAAACTGCTTTATTGTAGGGTATGATGGAAAGAAAATACCCTTTGTAAAAGATGATTTCCTGTTTAGTGATACTGGGGAAAGATATATTTTGACCAACAAGGAAAACAGTGAACAGGTTAGTCTACCGAAGCAATCGACAATAGTAATTAAACATAATATTTGCCATGAAGGTATTGATTAGAAAGGATTCAAGCGACATAAGAAACAGACTTGAACGGTTAGGGTACACCGCTTCCGATAAATCGTTGGATGGATTTGGTGATGGCATATTTGTAGACAAGTCAGATAATACTTTTCACGTAAAATCAGAGTGGAATGTTATTTATATGTTTCTTGAAACAGTAGATTGCGGAGATGACGAGAATATGTTTTTTGATTTTGTAGAAAACGATATAACGTCAATAACGCCAACAATGCTAGGTAAATATAAATCTTTAATAAAAGTTGATAACTTTCCCATCATTAATACATCTAGCATTAAAGATGTGTTGTACTTTGAATATAGAGAATATAACGTCATAGAAGTTACTATTGTTTCAGTGTATGGGGTAAAGTTGAAAAACATAAAGGATGTAGACTTTTCAGATCCTAATGCGGATACAATAATAGAGTATATGAAATCGTTGCATAAACAACTAAAAAAATATGTAAAATATGAAGTGTAATTTTACCCCTATGGACAAATTCTACCAGATACTGGATTACTACGGTTTGTCTTACACGGAGATTAAGAAAAATCATATCCGTGTGTTTTATGAAAACAAGAAAATGTTTGATTATTATCCGCTTCGTATGAAGCTGTTTGATTACCATGAATGGCATCAGCTTACTTATCCGTTCGTGAAGGGCAAGGAAGATGAATGGGAAGTAGAACTTACCATGTTCATTAGCGGAGTGTTGGGAGATGAGATGTTTAAAAAGTTTAAAAACAATTGATTATGGATAAGAAAGAGAAGGAATTTACTCCAAAAGCTATAAATTTGTGTGGCAAACGGAGAATGTTATCATCCATAAAAGGATGGGAGATTGTTCATTACTCTAAAGGTATAGCCAATGTCCAGCCTGTGGACAAGTTGAGAATAACACTTTCAGGGCGCGAAGTCATTGAGTACGTCCTGAGGGATGGAGATAAAACGATTGAAAAACTAGACAGTTATTTCGGATTGCTATGATGATAAAAGTAGACATACCTGAACCGTTCATAGACGGTGACAATACGATGGTAAACATCACGTCTGATTCATTCTGCTATTCCAGCATTGATTCACGTTATGAAGGATTTCAGAGTTCCTACAAGGACGGGAATATGAATCAGAAGATACAGGGAAAACTAGAGATAATTGCGGACCAGTTTAAAGAACTTATAAAGATAATAGAAGATGGAAAGACATTTGTTAATACAGGAGTGTGAGAGAGAGGAAAAGATGAAGGAGTTGCGCAAGCAGCAGAACGATCTTATCAAGAAAGGCCGTATGGTTGAATGCTCTCGTGTAACAGCTAAGATAAAGGAGTTTCAGGAAGCATATATCAAGGCTTATCCTGACGGTAAATATGTAAGGGGCATGGATATTATCAAGAAGATGTCTGATGATGAGAAAATGGATTGGATGATGTATGTCAACGCCATTGCTTTCTGTGCTGATATTATCCATTCTTCTTCCATAGAGTTGAATGAAATGCTAAAGAAAACACTCCCCGGATCTAGCCTTCAAATGTTTGAAACGCTTGAAAAGGTAGGTACTATGGCAAAGAACCAAATCCTATGGATGGATAACAATGTTGACGAGAAATATCAGGATGACTTTGCAAGATATGCCGATGAAATATCCGTGATGCTTTTATCATTTGTTAAAAATAAATTTTTGCCAAGAAAGTAAGCTACCCACAGGTTAAAAGCCCAAGTTGATTATACTACTACGTTAGTAAACAATAATAATTAAAAAGAGAATGCAAGTAAATTTATGAAAAAGAAAGATATAGACGAAGGATATATTGTAGGTGACTTTTATATTATTAAAAGCCCTATCAAAGAGGGATGGCTTCACGTAGTGAATATAAAAACATCTTGGCAGATAAAGGTGATGATGGGAGCGAATACGGCAAAGTTCCTAAGCCTTCCCCAACAGGAGATATTTGACAGGATTAACGGAATATACATTCAATCCATAATGTCTTTATACGATTCAGATTATGCCTTGAAAATAGCTAAAGATGCTGTGTCTTATATGTCTGAAAAGTCAAAAAAGGTGGGGAATACTGAAAATGAAGATATTGAAAAGGTGAAGAAAGATGAGTTTATGATGAAGATAGCCACATCTTCCGATGAAGAAATTATGGACATGATCATAAATGGGGAAATAAAATACGAATATTTCAAGCAAGAACAGGAGGATTAAATCATGCAAGACTATATTTCAGACTGGTTCATCCCGATGGATTTTGGTAATGATATGCCTGACGAAGAGCCAAGTGGTGAGGATAATTTCAATTTTGATTAAGTTAATTTGTTAATAATAATAAACATGAAAACATTTTTTGAGTGTAAAATTCGCTACGAAAAAGTAGCAGAAAATGGGATGAGTAAGAAAGTAAGTGAGCAATACCTGGTTGATGCGCTTAGCTTCACTGAGGCGGAAGCACGTATTATATCGGAAATGACACCGTTTATCAGTGGCGAGTTCACTGTTTCGGACATTAAACGCTCCAATTACAGCGAACTGTTCCCCTCTGAGGAAGATGCAGCCGATCTATGGTTTAAATGCAAGCTGTATTACATCACGCTGGACGAAAAGAGCGGAGCGGAGAAAAAGACATCATGCTATATGCTTGTTCAAGCAGCCGATTTGAGAGATGCTGTAAAGAAACTTGACGAAGTAATGAAAGGCACAATGGCAGACTATGTGATTTCATCCGTAGCCGAAACTGCCATCATGGATGTATATCCGTATGAGGCGGAAAATGATTCCTGTTTATCGGAATACCCAAGTGGACACAAGACGGAAGCTGTCATAGGCGGAAAGAGCGTCATTGTAGACAAAACGGGAAATTCAACTGTAGTTTTACCTAGTGAAATTTAATAGATATGTCAAACGAACAACAAAGCCAGGTTCTCCATCATTGGAGAACTGGAAGTCAATCTGATTATGTGGGAGTAGAAATACTCCCTAACGGTCAGTCTATTATTGCTACAATATCCCATATCGTATGGGATGAGAATGCAAAGGTACAAGGTAGTAAGAAACCATCATGGATTGCTTACTTTAAAGAAACAAACCTTGTTCCTAAACCTATGCTGTTGAACAGTACGAACCGTAAACGCCTTACTAAGCTGGCACAAACTGATTATCCTGAAACCATCCGTGATTTCCGTGTCATATTATGCAAGGAACTGACACGTGACCCAAGCGATGGAGGAAAGGTCTACGGATTGCGTATAGGGCGTGATGTTCCGCCACCACCACAGAAAGAGAAGATGACAGTGAACTCTGATAAATTCAAGGCTGCATTGGAAGCATTGAAAAGTGGGAAATGCGACATTGGATACATCACGGCAAGCTATGATGTGGATGCGGAAGCTATGAAATTGTTTAACGAAGCGACTAAGAAATGATGGAAGCGGAAGAAAAAGAAAAATTATGGCTTATGAAGAGGTGTGGTAAAATCACCTCTTCCGCCATTGGAAAAATTATGGTTTCCGGGAGAAGGGAAATGACACCTTCCGAACTAGAGATTGCAAAAAAACAGGGTGTGAAGAGAAAGACAGTTGACGTTCCTTTTGGGGATACAGCTATATCTTATCTTTATCAGGTTGCAAGGGAAAGAAGGTTAAACAAACCATGCCGACATATATCCACTTCTGACATGGAGTGGGGAAAGGATCATGAAAAAGACGCTATCGAGTGTTTTAACCATAACACGTTCTCCAGACTAATGTCCTGTGCGGATGATTTTGACGAAATTGTTTTTGTCGATAATATCTATGATGGATATGGTGATTCTCCCGATGGATATGGATTTGATGTCAATGGTAAATTATCTTATATAGCCGAAGTGAAATGCTTTACTTCTGAAAGTAAGATTGAATATTTGAGAGAAGCAACAAAGGAACAGGCGATAGAGGAATACTATTGGCAGCTAATGTCGCATTTTCTTTCCCATCCCGATGTAGATAAAATGTATTATATCGTATATGACGGTAAATCTGATGATGATCCGTTTGATTTACGCCCGGTTAATGATCCGTCAAGGCTTTTGTATTGGGAACTTGACAGAAGCGATTATAAAGATGATATAGACAGGATGGAGGATAAGTTACAAATGGCTCTATCTTATCTTTCACTCAACGAACGTGATGCGAAAAAATACCCAATAAGAAAAGTAAATGACTACATTAATCAAGCACAACAAACCTAATCGTGGGGATGAAATAATCATCCCCTATCTTGCCATAGAAAACAATATCAACTTTATCATGCTCAATGGGGGTGTAGGTGACGTTGAACTTATGGACGGAACGAAATGTAAGTCAACAAGCTGCACTCCTATCAAATTTGATGATGCAGGAGATGATATATATCGTATATATGGTATAGGAAAAGAAGCATGGAAAATGGCATGGCTGAAAAGAGTACATGCAATGAGTGATGAAATTGTAAAACTAAAGTTAGATTTCAATGCCAGCAATTAGCGAATTATGGATAGATTATCCAATATCTTACCGTGACGAAAAAGGAAGGTTCGTCAAAGGTCATAATTACGGATTCAAGAAAGGAAGGGAAGTATCGGATGAGGAACGTGAAAAGAAAAGAGTTCTTATGAAGGAACTCATAAAAAAAAGAAAGGAAAACGGTTCTTATCTCGGTCATAGAAACAATACAAGGGCTGTCATTGCGATAGAGGATGGCACGAACAGATTCCTATGCTTTGAAGCCTGTTGTGACTGTGAGAGGAAATTAGGTATGCCACAACGCTCATGCAGTTCTTTCTGTAAGGGGAAAAACGGGCATAGATGGAGAAACTTTAAATTGTTTTACGAAGATGAATACGGATTACGTTGACGAATTTGAAAACTACGACAGGAAGCTGATCAAACTAAATAGCGACACTGCCATTTTGCTTCACATATTCAAGAAAAAGCCAAACCACCACTTCGAGGATTGGATGGTTCTTCAAGACAATGAGGAATACTTTAAAAAGGAATGTGTTCCTGATTACGAAGATGCCGCAAGGCAGTTTGTCAAGCAGTTTGAAGGAGAAGAGTGCATGGCTTTTGTGATTGCATTGAAAAACGAACTTGAAAGAATAATACAAGAAAATGAGTACAAACGAAATCAGGCTAAGGGATTACCAAGAGGTGGGGATAACCCGTCTGAGAAATGCCCTGACTAATCATAAACACGTCATATTCTCAGCCTGTGTAAGTTACGGCAAAACGGTCATAATGAGTTTTATGGCTAAAGGTGCTGTCGAAAAGGGGAATAAGGTGCTTATCGTATCCCACAGATCTGAACTTATGACACAGACAGGGGGAACGTTGGAAAGAGTTGGCATACAGGCTGAATACATCTCTCCTAAGCACAGGAACATACCTAAAGGTCTAGTAGTATCAGCAATGGCTCAAACTCTCCGTAGAAGGCTAGAAAAGCCCGAATGGGTTAAATGGGTTAAGAGTGTATCTCTCTGTTTGATAGACGAAGCGCACTCGTCTGACGCAGATTATCTCTTTGAATCAGGTTTGCTTGATGATAAGTATGTAGTAGGTCTTACAGGAACCCCGATGAGAAGTGGAAACCAAAGGCAGCTTGGCATGAACTATGAAGAAATTATAGAAACTGCCCAAATACAGGATATGATGGACCGGGGAAACATAACCAGGTTAAGGACGTTTACGGTTGACGCACCCGACTTGTCTAAGGTTAATACTGATTATCGTACAGGTGACTTTGATAGCAGGCAGATGGGGGCAGTGTTCAACAAGTCTGTACAGTACAAGGGGGTGATTGAAAACTATATGCGTATCTGCCCGATGAAGAAGGCAATATGTTTTGATGCCACACAGGCAAATGCGATAAGGATGTGCGCTGAGTTTAATGAAGCTGGCATTCCATCAAAATTCCTCATATCAGGTATAGACAAGAATAAGCCAGATGAGTTGGCATTATATGAAAGATACAAGCATCTTACAGGAAACAGGGAACAGCTTATCAAGGATTTCCATGACGATAAATTCACCGTTATATGCAACAGTGGTATATTGTCTACGGGATACGATGAAACAAGTATAGAGGTTTGCATATTAAACCGTGCTACACAATCCGTTCAGTTCTATATCCAGGCAACTGGCAGGGTTATACGGCTTCACCCAAATAAGACGGAAGCATTTCTCCTAGACTTTGGTGGCAACATATCACGGCTCGGCAAGTTTGAGAAAGAACGTAAATGGGCTTTATGGCACAACAAGGGAAAATGTGAAGGAATACAAGGAGTGAAGGAATGTAAACAGTGTGGTAAATATATTGCCATAACCGCTTCGGAATGTCCTTTCTGCGGATATGTATATCCAACCGAAAAGGAAATAAGGATGGCGGAACTGCAAGAACTGGTAGGAGATTTAAAGTTCGAGCAAATGACGCCTACTCAATTTTTCCAGTATGCGGAACTTAAAGGATACAATACTTATTGGGCGATACGGCAGTTGTATATCAGAAATACGGAATCTGATTTTCGTAAAGCCATGAAAGAATGCGGATATTCCAGCAAGTTTATATGGGGTTATATTCAAAGAAACAAAAAATAACATTTAATTATGGGAAAAAATTTACTTAACAGCGATGGTAAAATTGCCTTGTTTCACGAAACGATAAGGCTTGACTTTAATCTGCCCAAATACTCCGTTATAGAGCAGAAAGATCCTAATCCAAGTGTAATGTCTTACGATTTCCTAAAACAATACATGGAAAGCAATGACAAGGAAGGAGTGGCGGAATTTAATCTTACCGTTTCACCGACAATGCTTGATTCTGTAAAAACAAACCAGGAGCACAAGCAAGTAAGAACCTCTCTTCTTGGCATAAACCATAAGGAAAACTCATGGTTTAAAAAGATTAAGGACTATGTAGACGAATACAGAAGATCCAAGTTTGATGTGATACATTTCTTCTCTGAGGTGAAGATACAGACAGAAAACGAGATGAAGCAATACAGGGATAGGATAAAAGACTATATACTGATGCTAGGTTATGCTGAAAGATCCGGTCAACACGCCTTGAAAGAAAAACTATTCCAAAACATGGTGATATGCAAATACGAAAGCATATTGTTCAGCAAAGGATTATACAAGGCTATATCAGAGGAAAATCTTATGAAGTTTGCAAAAGGATGTCCGAAAAATCTATGCCTTGATTACATATCTGACTATACAAGAATCATACCATTTGACATAATTAGGAAAAAGACGGACATAGACAAATATGAAATATTTGATAATTATGCCATTCTCCACTACGACTTTGATAACAACGGAACAGATTTACCGTCTGACAAGAAAAAAGAAGAGGTGGAAAAAAGAAAAGACCCTATTCTGTTTGGCGTTATTGCAGGAAGCAACAAACTATACTTCATAGGTGACTGGATTGACGAGTATTGCGATTTGCGGTTCGATGATGTGGTGAAACAATGTACGGACGATTTCTTGTCAGAAAACATTTCTTTGGATGATCTTGCAAAATAGCAATACAAAGTCTTGCAGGAACGGAGAGTATTGTTGTTGTCGCTGCAAGCATAGATATACGGTTATTATAGACGGTTTGTTTGTTGGATATGTCTGCTATATTCCTTGGTTTGAAAAACACGTTGCCATGAAGATAAGAAACAGCGGACATGACATGTGTGAAGGATTTGAGATGGTTGATAACAAACTTTAACCTTTTATTTTTCTCATATACCCCATTTCGTGATACCTTTGCCAAATACAATTTTTTTTTATTATGGCTGAGGAAAAACGGTCTGCGGAAGAAAAGAAAATGCAGAAAGATATAGTAGTTAGTTATAGGAACGAGAAGGAAGGTAAAGGATGCAGAGGGTTGCTTGTAGCGTTCTTTTCCGAACTTCTCCATCCTGCTGTAAGTGGTAACAAGTCGGCTGAATTTCGTGCTCTAGGAGCAAAGAAAAGTATGCCGGACCTTGCTTATATACATGACGGTAAGATATATGGCATAGAACTTAAAATGCCTGACAGTAACCATGACCGTAATCATATAATAGAACAGGCTGATGTGATGGCTACATATTTCTTTAGAGGATATTTTGTATGGTCTAAGGATATGTTGTGGAATATACTTGACGCTATTGAGCGTGGTCAGCCGGGGATATCAAATACACTACAGATAAAAGATTATTGTATGCGTAACAGCACTACAAAGGTAAGTTTTGAAAAAATAATTAAAGAGCTGTTTCAATGAAAGTTATATATAACAAAATAATTCCATTCAAGGGGTACAAGTGTATAAATTTGTTTGGGGTTCTTTTCGTAAGAAAAGGATGTACGATGCGTGAAAGCGATTACAATCACGAAGCGATTCATACAAAACAAATGAAAGAGCTTTTGTATGTTCCGTTTTACATTTTGTATCTTTTGGAATGGCTGTACAGGCTTACACAAAAAGGTAATGCGTATAGGAATATATCGTTTGAGAAGGAAGCCTATGATAACGAGAACGACATGGATTACCTTGATAAAAGAGAACATTTTTCTTGGATTGAATACATTTGAATTTTACATTTATGAATAAGATAGTTTTTGATAGAAAAGTTTTATATTCAACGTTAAACTCAGCCAAAGCCTGCCTTTCCGATACAGGCTTGACGATACTTAAATGTTTTCGTTTTAAATATATAGCATCAGAGAATGCGATAGAGGTTACTTCATACAACAACCTCAATGAGATGCGTTTGATTATTCCCGTTATTGATTCAGACTGCAATGACGGGCAGGAGTTTGCAGTAGACGGAATAAGACTTGTAAAGTTACTCAAAACAGTAAAGGATTCCATTGTTACGGTAAAGATATATGATAAGGATATAATATTCTCTTACAATGGCAGTGAAGCGTCTTTCTTTGCAGAAGATGTGGAATCTTATCCTGATATTAAAATAGGTAAGCGTGGTACCGGGATAAGGGTCAACGTGAACAGGAATGATCTGTATAGAGCATTAAAAAGGAACATAGGATTTAATGATATCAGTAACGTTGTGACCAGCCTTAGTGGAGTGGGGATAAATTTTATTTGTTCCAATAATTGCATTGATATATGTTCGTCCGATAAGATTGTATTTGTAAGAGATGTTATAGAATGTCAGCCGGATATATCAAAGGACTTGTGCATAAATGTAATGCCTACTTCGGTAAAGGAAGCGTTATCCTTTCTTGAAATGTTGTCAGAAGAAAATGTAACTGTTTCTGTATCTGATGATGAAAGGGTGATGTCTATATCTTATGGGGATTTCGGGTCTGTCTTTAATTGTACTCTGATGGAGGTTAAGTTTGTAAACTACCTGCCATTGGTAAATAATATAAAATCAAACTTTAATTACTTTATTAAAGCAAGAACTAGCGACTTGATAGATTCCCTTTCAAGAATAAAGGTAATGTCAGATGTATATAACATGTCACATTTTGTTTGCAGGGAGGAAGATAATAAAATGGATATAACATACACAAATGATGCAGGGTATAAAATATCGGAAAATGTCGGAATTGAAGGATCTTGTCAAGGGCGTTTTGATTGCAATCTGAACATTGAAAAGATGATTAACGCATTGAAGGTATTTCCTGGGGATTATGTCACATTGGCATACACTAATCCTAAGAATAATGCTCCTATATGTATCATTAATGAAGAGGGAGATTATAAATTAATGGGCGTAGTAAACATTTTTAAGAGTTGATAACTATTGTTTAACCTATCGAATATACCGTTTTATTATTTTTGCAACAAAAATATATAAGATATGGAAGATAAAGAAAGAACAATTCAGATTCTCGCTGAAACAATAGATAGGTTAAACAAGACTATAGAATCACAGAACAGTCTGATTGAGGATTTAAGAAACAGACTTGAAACAATTCAGAACGAATATAGCCCTTCAATTATGACTGTAGGCGTATTGATAGAAAAGTTGAATAATACAAAGACAAGAAGCGGAAAGGTAAGATTTGAAGCATTATCCAAACATATAATGCCATATCTTACCAATCAGCTTTATGACGAGTATGATTTTAATGATGCCATTCCTACGTTCAAGGAAGTTCCATCTATTGAAAAGCCTGTAAATCGTGACATGATAGATGATATGATCAATGTTATAAAGTCAAAGAGAAAGATAAGCGAATCATCCCAAAAGGCATATCTTTTAATGCTTAAAAGAATATTGTCCGAATCAAAAGAGATGAGCAAATATATCAATGATTATATTATCTCACTGAACGTAAAATCTCCTTCAAATATATCTCTTACGGATGAAGAAATAGAATTATTCTGGAATGTCGAGCCGTTTAACGTTACAGAAAAAATAGTAAAGAAATTGTTTCTGATTCAATGCTATACTGCCATGAGATATTCCGATATTTTCAGATTGAAAGATTCTATGATGGAAGGAAATGTTATTTCGTATATATCAAAAAAGACAGGTAAGAACGTTGAGGTTCCCGTACCTTCCAAGATTATAGAAATGATAAAAGAGGTTAGATCGTTTGATAAATACAACATAGAATCTTCGTTAAAGACAACAATGAACGAAGTTCTACCAACTCTTGGATGTAGAGCAGGTATAAACAAGCAGGTATTTGTAAGACGGGCAAATGTACTTATGAAAGGACCGAAGTACCAGTTCATCAAAACACATACAGGACGTAGAACAGCTATTACTAGATGGGCTAATATGGGAATACCAGAAGGAGAACTGAAATCTATGGCTGGTCATTCTGATATAAGAACCACGAACAGATATATTACTGCAAGCGTATCAAATAAAACCAAAAATATTTTAACTTATGGAAATTTTGGAGAATGTGCTGTCGATTGAAAAAATGAAACACCTGGAAGAACTTGGAGTGAATACAGATAACGCATCAATGACTTGGATGTTATATCCTTATGAGGAAGGCAAACAACCACAATTATCTTTACGAGAGTGGAGAACTTTCAAGGAACCGTTCAGAAAAGAACATTGTATTCCTGCATTTACTTTGCTTGACGTTTTAGAATTGTTGCCAAAAGAAATAAAAACAGGAACGGATACTTATTGGATTACAATGTATTTTAGTGACAATTGTTGGCATATATGTTAGGTATTAAGGAACAAATAGACACCATTACAAAAATTTAACACATAATGTTTTCTAATATCGTTATATAGTATTACATTTGTACCATACAGGGATAGGAACGGAGTAGCTACCTTCCGACAAGCTGAAGTCAGTACGGCTTCCCTGTTCTCCTTTTTACTGGCAAAACATAATACTGGCTAAAATGCAATTAGTTTATAAATTTGACATCAACCATTCTGACAGGCTTTGCGCTATCTGCCGTGTCACGAACAACCTGTACAACCAGGCGTTGTATATTGTACGTAACGAGTTGAAGGATAACGACAGGTGGCTGTTCTATCCCGACTTGGACAGGATAATGAAAAACGTCACCAACCTTGAAGGTACGATAAATTACAGACTTGTGAAATCACACGTAGCCCAACAGACATTACGCGTGCTTGACAAGGCAATGAAGGGATATGTCAAGGCTGTAAAGGATTGGGCGAAGAATCCTGGGAAGTATAACGGTAAGCCCGAACTGCCATGCTATCACAAACGTGGTGGGATGAGCAATGCGATATATACCAACCAGTCGTGCAAAATACATGACGGGTATATAATCCTTGACCGTGACTTGAAAATACCCGTTCCGCAATGGGAGAAGTACAAGGACAGAATCGAACGGTTCAAACAGGTTAGGATAATTCCAAAACGTACATACATGACTGTGGAGGTTGTATATGATTGTGGCTGTTCGGATAATGTCGGTACGGGTATGGCTTCGATAGACTTGGGTGTGAACAACCTTGCCACGCTGGTGTGCGGATGTAATGCTCTGCTGTTTTCCGGCAAGGTTATCAAGTCATATAACAGATGGTTTAACAAAACATTGTCCATGCTGCAATCCATAAAGGACAGGCAGGGGATAGAGAAACTGACAAACAGAATGAGAAAGATGTATGAGAAACGTGAACGGTTTATGAATGATTCGATGCACAAGACCAGCAGGCGTATCGTTGATTATCTTGTATCACACCATATAGGCACTCTTGCTGTAGGCTACAACAAAGGATGGAAGCAATCCGTCAACATGGGCGGAGTAAACAATCAGAAGTTTACATTCATCCCTTTTGCGAGGTTGAGAAGCTGTCTTAGATACAAGTGCGAGCTTGCAGGTATCAGCTATATCGAACATGAGGAAAGCTACACTAGCAAATGTGACGCTCTAGCTATGGAGGATATATGCAAGCATGATATCTATCTCGGTAAGCGTGTCAAGCGAGGACTGTTCAAGTCGGCAGTTGGAAAGGTTATCAATGCTGATGTCAACGGTGCGCTTAATATAGGTAGAAAAGTATTCGGTGATTCATTTATGATAGCCGATATCGGGCGTTGGTATCGCCCCGAACGGGTTAACGTTCTAAAATGTATGTGTGAAAATGTGCATTAATGCCTCAAAATAACGAAAAATAAACAATATCATGGAACAGAAAATAAAGGCTTATAAAGCATTTGATAAGGATTTATCTTGTAGAGGGTTTAAGTATGAAGTAGGTAAGGAGTATGAAGAAACAGGTTACATAAAGGTATGCGAGAAAGGTTTTCATGCATGTCCTTATCCTCTGGATGTTTTTGGTTACTATGCGCCGGCTGGGGCAAGGTTTTGTGAGGTTGAGCAGAGTGGTAAAATAGACGATTCAGAAAGTAACAAGGTTTGTTCTTCAAAAATTAGAATAGGTGCTGAGCTTGATATAAGGGGGCTTGTGAAAGCAGCTGTATCTTATATCAAGGAACGGTGTACTAACGAGTGTAATGCGGAACCGGGAAAACCTGCCACGGCTGGTTATTGTGGTGCTGCTACGGCTGGTGATTGTGGTGCTGCTACGGCTGGTGATAGAGGTGCTGCTACGGCTGGTGATTGTGGTGCTGCCACGGCTGGTAATAGAGGTGCTGCTACGGCAAGAGGAAAGGCTTCAACAGGATATAATGGTTTGTCAGTAGCAAGAGGAAAAAATGTTCAGGTAAAAGGCGGAATAGGTGCAATTTTGGTCATAGCTGAGGAAAGGGATGATACGTATGATATTGTTGATTGGAAGGCTGTAGTAGTTGATGGTGAGGTTGTCAAGGCTGATACATGGTATAGACTGGAAAACGGTGAGTTAGTGGAAGTTGATTAACAGTTGACTGATAGAGCAATTAGAATTTAATTAGCAATAATTACCATTTTCCTGATATCAGGTAAATGGTTAAAAACGGAACAAATATGAATGAAGTTATAAAGTATATAACGATGATGGATGCGTCTAGCAATGACTATGAATCATGGAGTTCAGCAAAAACACTTGGTTCTACGGAAAGAAGGGAATAATACAGAAACCTATGTTATAATTTTGAATATGAGTGGGGAACTAATACCCTCACTGTACAAAGAAAGGAGTATGTGATGAGGATTGTGAATACATGATAAACTTTAAATAATAGTATATGAAACAGACAGTAGAAGAAGCGGCAAGAGAGCACCAAACGCATTTTGAAATATGTGATGCCGAAGGTACAATAAGTGGATTTATTAATGGAGTGTATAAACAGAGTTATGAATCTTTTATTTCTGGTGCCGAATGGCAGTCAAAGCAATCACCGTGGATAAGCGTTAAGGAACGGTTGCCGGAAAATAACACAGTGGTTCTAACAAGAGGGGCTTATGGCTTCCTTATTTGCCAGCTTTCAACTTTGGGCGAATGGGAGACGGGAGCAAACGTGAATGAAGAAAGATTAGGTATAACCCATTGGATGTCCATCCCTTCTTTTGACGAGATACTCGAAGCCAACAAGGATGTACTTGAACGGATTAAAGAAAAAGGAGATTAATATGGAAATAAAGAACGGAATAATAATAGATGGGGTGCTGCATGAATTGAAGGAAACGAAACGTAATGATTGTTTAAAATGTTCGTTACGTGATTTATGTCAAAATGAATTTGGGTACGCGTGTCTATGTTGGATCAATTTATATTCGTTATCAGAGATAATACATAATGAATTTAAGTGTCGTGGAAAAGTAACTGATATTAAGATAGATAAGGAGGAATAACTATGGGATTTACAACACCGTGCTTTATACGCAAGAGTACCTATAAACTTAGAAAGAAATTAGATGAGTTAGGATATAGATTGTTTGGGGCGGAACTTAACGAAGATTTATGTATTTTCACCTCGCCCGAATTTGGACTATATAATATTGAGTTTTTTAAAAACATTCCACATCCTGACGAAACCGATAGTGTTGATTGCGGAACAAATGAAGAACTTTTCCTAGCTATCGCTGCATTGAGGGATGATAGTAACTACATGCAGTGGTTTATAACAGATTCCATTCTTAGCGTTTCTTATAGCGATTCTATTGGTAACGATCGTTATTTCACAGAGCCCAAAGGCATTATGTTCTTTTGGGATGAAAATTGGGATAATGCAACCATTATTTCAGGACGTTATCACAAGGCTACTGTAGACGAATTGATTGAACACTTTAAAACAAAGGAGGAACAACTATGACCGAAGAACTTGTAACATTAGAAACAGCGAAGTTGCTGAAAGAGAAAGGGATGTTTACAGATATAGAATTTCCTCCGCAATCCGTTGCACAAAAGTAGCTACGTGAAACTAAGAACCTGCATATCGAAATATCCTGTATGTATGAAAACTATTGGCTTTACAATATTCTGACAATACCTACCCATGACTTGATAGGATTGTCTGACAGACCTATTGTCCGTTATAATACCTACGAAGAAGCACTAGAAGCAGGATTACAGGAAGCATTAAAATTGATATAGAAAGGAACTAATATGGGAAAGAATATCAAAGGTCTTGCTGGTTCAACCATCTTCACTCAAAAGATGGTTGAACAAATGAATGGCATAAACAAAAACAATAAAGGGAAAGCATCCCCAATTTATATACCAACTAAAAAACGGAAGTAATGGAAGCTAAATTTAGGATTGGAGAAAAAGTAAAAATAGCCAATCATCCAGATAAATCTAAGATTGGCAAAGAGGTTGAGATAATTAACCTCCATCATTCTAATTTTAATCTACAAAAGGGATATGTGGATGAATGGTTATACAATGTATGGGATGGTGCGAAATCTTTAGGATGGGCACCTGAGTGCGACTTGGTAATTAATAAACCTTCATAACAAATTAAAAATGAATGGAATCCACCTGTGTGAAAGATGTAAATATTGCACGCATTCACCCAATTTATTTCAGCCATATTATTGGTGTTCGTGGTTTGGGAAAGAAGTAAAAACACCGATTAACAGATGTGATAAAATAACCCTCAAAAAAAGTAAAGATGAATAAGGAAGAATTTTTAAGCAAAAGATACGCCATTGATTTAAAGATAAAAAAATTGAATGGAGAAAAGGAACAGTTGGAAAAGGAATACATTGAATCCAACCAAGTATTCCCTATTGGAAGCAAAGTCTGTATAACGGTCATGGCTCATGAAAGGATATTAGTTCCCGAAGCGAAGAAGTTAGCCTATATTGCAGATTATGATATTGATGATAACGGAGAGGTTGTACCCTCTTTAAGACAGTTGGATTGCAATGGGGGCATGTCAGCAATACCTTTATTTGTTAATTTAAAGAAGGCTATGATTGAATTAGCGTAAATCAAATAAGGCATTTATAACTAATTAAACACC
>OGQP01000210.1_pt1 | contig 42818 bp, 43 predicted proteins | sample 1553251 | NCBI WGS metagenome assembly OGQP01 (sample SAMEA2580016, study PRJEB22360) | human gut metagenome | biome: human gut; feature: human-associated habitat; material: faeces | place: Denmark | collected 2008/2010 | reverse complement strand
ATTAATTATTTTTAGTTTTTCATTTTTTTTGGTCTTGGGGGTCCCCCCTATAGTATATTAGCTTCGATATTAATCAAATGTTAATCAAATAGTTTTTAATTTATTCAACTATTCCCTCTAATATTAATATTTCATTAATATATAATTTAAGACTGTTTGGGTCGTATACCTTTATCTTGGTGCAATCCGAAAATTCCATTATTGATGTGCAGTTATTTAATATTAATAAATCATTCCAAAATTCTGTTGTTCCATATAAATCTTCAGAAAGAGTTTTAGGTTTATAACGATATTTTGACGCACCTTCATCATCTAATGTAAGATTAACAATGATTTTTGATAGTAAATGTCTATATTTATTAGTTAATGAAGAATATGGAATTTGTATGTTCCGAGAAGAATCTTTATCTTGTATTATTGCTTGTGGGTGTAATACTCTATAAGATATCTCAAGTTTCTCTGCTTCAGAAACCTGTTTTGTCATAGTACTTGGAATATCCATTATTTATTTCACTCCTTATTTAAAAATTTTTATCAGTATTGAATGTACCAACTGATAATTTACCATGATTGAATTGAACTTCAACTTTGGTTCCCATTGAGATAATTTCTTTATTATCTTTTTTTATTACTAATTTAGAAAGAGTCGTATTATTTTCTTTATTAACGGTAATATAGTTTTGTTGTTTAATAACACTTGATACTTTTGGTTTACATTCTTTATCATTTTTAAATATATTAGTACTTATTATACGAATCATTTGTGATTTAGGTGAACCATAATCAATATTACACATTAATAATGGTATATACACTGGCACACCTTTTTCTATATCATTTATATCTATATCTTCAGTAATTTTAGCTAAAAAAGGTTTAGATAAATCAAAATTTATCTTTCTATTTGTAATCATCAAGCATTCACCTCTATTTTTACGTTTTAATTTATTGTATTCGTTTTGACAATAAAATAAGTTTTTAATAATTAGGAGGAAAATGAAATGGGCATAGAAATGAATAATGAACAAATTTATGCAGGATACCAAATTGAACATTGGTGGAACTCTAATAGTAAACAATTATTTCAAATTTCTGGAGCCGCAGGTACAGGAAAATGTCAACCAATAGATACATTAATACCAACCCCAAATGGTATTAGAAAATTAAAAGATATAAAAATTAGAGATATGGTTTATAATAGAAACGGTAAACCAGTTGAAGTTGTAGGAGAGTTTTCTCAAGGAACTAAAGAGGTTTACGAAGTCACTTTAGATGATGGACGTAAAACACTTTGTAACTCTTCACATTTATGGACTTATTATGATATACATCATAAATCATTACTTCAAACAGTACCATTAAAAGAAATGATAGAAAATGGTGTTAAAAATGACTTTGATACTTATTATTATAAAATTCCTTTAACGAAAGCTGTTGAGTATTCATTTAAAGATTTTAAATATGATCCATATATTATTGGATATTATAGTAATGATGTAAAAGATATACCTGAAGATTATCTTTATGGTAATATTACACAACGTTTATCATTAATACAAGGTGTGTTTGATAATAATCATCATTATATAAAGATAAATAAAAAAGAAAAAACTTTAAAATGGAGATTTAAATTATTAAAAAAATCATTTATTGAACTTATTCGTGATGTATTATTTAGTTTAGGATATTCATCTATTATAAGTAAAAATAATGAGCTTATATTAAATCTGAATAATCCTCAAGAATTTAATTTCTTTCGTTATGATAGAAAAGGTAAAGAAATAAAATTAATTAAAAATAATGATGAAAATAATGGAAATTATATTATAAATATAAAATCATTAGGATATAAAACTGAAATGAAGTGTATTTATGTAGATGATGATGAACATCTATATCTTACTAATAATTATATAGTAACTCATAATACTACACTTGTTAGATATGCCATAGACAGACTCGGTTTAACATATGATGAAGTTTTATTTGTTGCATTCATGGGAAAGGCGGCTACGTGTCTAGCTAGAAATGGATTACCAGCAAAAACAATTCATTCTACTATATATGACTATGAAAAAGTCTTAGCCAGAGATGAAAATGGTAAAATAATATTTAAAGAAAATGGTAAACCAAAAATGGTTTCAAAGTTTATTAAAAAAGATAGACTTAATAAAAATATTAAACTTATCGTTGTTGATGAAGGGTCGATGGTTGAAGAAAGTATAGCTAAAGATTTAATGAGTTATGGTATACCAATTATTGTATTAGGTGACTTAAATCAGTTACCACCAGTATTTGGTAAATCATTCTTTTTAACTAATCCTGATGTTGTTTTAACTCAGATAATGAGACAAGCTGAAAATGACCCAATAGTTTGGTTATCACAAGAAGTATTATCTTATCATCCTTTAAAAATTGGAGTATATGGTAATTCAGCAGTAATATCTAAAGATGATTTAAATGAATATCATATGAGAAATGCTGATATTATTATTACTGGTACAAATAAATTACGATATAATGTGAATAATTATATCAGAGAAAGAATTAAGGGATATAAGAATTTTGATTATCCACATATGGGTGAAAAAATCATATGTAAAAAAAATAATTGGAGTAAAAGTATTGGTGAAGGAATGTATCTAACAAATGGAACAACCGGTTTTGTTGAAAATGTTTATAAGGATACGTTTAATGGAAAAACTATGACTATAGATTTTCGACCAGATTATTCAAAGAAATCATTTAAAAATGTTACTTTTGATTATAATCATTTATACGCTGTTCCAGGACAAGAAGATGATAATAATGATTTTACAAGTCATTTTAATGATAAGATTGAATTTGGTTATGCTATTACAACACACTCGTCACAAGGTAGCCAATGGGACAAGGTTCTATATCTTTCTGAAAACTTCTTAAGAAGTAACGAAGATAAAAAGAAGCTTTTATATACTGGAATAACCAGAGCACAAAAATCTATTACTATAGTTATATAATATTTATTTAGAAAAGGAGGAAAAATACTATGGCAAATAATAGATGTATTTATCAACAAAAAGAAACTGTCAGTATTCCAAAATCTGAACTGATGGAATGGGTCATAATGAATGATAATTTGAATAAAAAAGATTTAAGGGTTTGTCTTTTTCTGTTAACTGAACTTGATGGATGGAAAGAACCAATCAAAGGTTCATATAATGACCCAAAAAATTATAAAATGATTGATAAAAATCAGATTGCTGATATTCTTGATATGAATGTTAAAGATATCAAGAAATCAATTAAAACTCTTTTATACTATGAGATTCTTGAAAAAGGTGATTCTAATTCAGGAATAGATGGGTATAGATTTACATTTTAATTTTAATAAGAGATACATATTTATTTATGTATCTCTTATTTTTTATCCATATTTTAAGTATATATGATTATATAATATTTCTGTGAATAAAGGAAAGAAAAAGAAGAAACATCTTTCCTAAATTAATTAAATTTATTTCTAAGGAGGAAATAATTATGAACAAAGGAAGATTAATAGGAGTTGCATTGTTAGGTGTATCGTTATATTTATTTTTATCAGCTGATAAAAATAAATATGGAACTGACATTAAGTCAGAAACAACTACAGCAGCTACAAACAACGAATACAATAAATTAAAACCTTTAAAAGCAGAAAAAGCAGACTCTGTTCTCAGAAACGCTGAGAACAGAGATCCGGTAAACCAGATGGTTCACTGGATAAATGAATAATAAAAAAGAATGGGAAGACTTCCCATTCTTTTTTTTATTTTATGAATATTTATATAATATTTCATTGTAAAATAAAAAGAGAGCTGATAAACTCTTAAAACAGAGAAAAGAGAATTATTATGATGACTAAAATTAAAGGCTTGTTGATAACCCACAACGACATGGACGCAGCTGGCTGTGCCATTGTTACAAAACTCCTCCTTACTGATAAAGGGGAGAAAATAGACTGGGAGATAAAATATTGCCCAGCTACAGATGCTGATAAAGCACTCACCGATTCAATAGACGATATAACCTCTAATGTATATAATTATATACTAATAGGTGATATTAGTATCACTGAAGAAACAGCAGAAGCCCTCGAAAATATTGCAAAAAATAATAATATTTTCATTGGTCTTTATGACCATCATATAAGCAACAAACTAGATGCGACGCACAGATGGTGTTACATAGACACAACTAATTCGGCTTGTTGGCTTATGTATATAAAACTGCATAAGGAAAAATCAGTTTTTCTATCACCACTAACTGGTAGCCTTGAAGTATATCTTGATTGGCTGATGAAGTCAATTTCAAGATATGACACATGGCAATGGAAAACAGAGCCTGATTCAAAAGCACATTATAACTATGAATATGTCAGTGAGGGAGACCTATCTGATATATGTAAATTCATCGGTGTTGAAGAATTTGTAAGAGGATTCTACGCTTTTATAGTATATGCCAAATATATTAAAACATTAATGCCGATTAAATTTTTCGCTCTTCGTGACTGTATCATGACAAACAAGAAGCAAACAATAGAAAGGATTCTATCTGATAATACTATAAAATCTGTAACAATGAATAACAAAAAATGTGGTATAATGATTTCAGATTCATCTGATTTCATTTATGGCAATGAGTTATTAGAAAATATTTATAAAATGAAAGGAGTTGATATATCCATAATGATATACCCTCGAACGAGGATTGTATCAGTTCGTACAGGGAGGGATGACATAGACCTCTCAGTATGGGTTAAAGAACAATTTGGAACTGGTGGTGGGCACCGTAAAGCTGCTGGTTCTAAACTTGATATTGATAAGATGACTTCACTCATTCATCTATATTATATATCAGACCCATTAACAAAGGAGGAAGATTAATAACGAAAATATACATTTTTATTCAGATCGCTGATATAAACGGAGAGTTTGACACACCCTCCGTTTATGCGATTACTGATAATAAAAAATTAGCAGAAAAATTCGTATTAACAAGAAATATGAATTATTTCTGTAAAATAGAAGATAATGTGCCATATTCAACATGGCTTGATTATTTGAAAAAGTATAAAGGTCATGTATTATCATTATCAACATTTACAATATCTTCTGAAGATTCAATTACTGGACATATTCAAATCAAAATTCCAGTAACGTTTCATGAAGAAGAGACAGTATATATTCATACTGATAAAGTATATGAAGAACTCTCTAAGTATACTAATTATCAGATGGAGTTTGCCAATGAACAGTTAATGTCTGCATTAAATAAACTTCATTATTATGATTTATACAAATTCTTCAATGGGTTATATGATTATAATCATGATCCATTTGAAGTTGATAATTTATATTTAAATCGTTTTAATATAGATATAGATTATTTTTCAATATTTCATTATTTTTATGGAAATTTAATGGACGTGAAAACAATAAATAAAGAGGAGTAGTGGAGTTTTACATACTCCTCTTTTTTTTATTTTTTTTATATTAGGAGGCTAAAGATATATTATGGAAAATAAAAGAAATAACGGAGATATGGCTTATTTATATAGTATCTTAGGTTTTTTAAGACGCTTGTCTGATAAAAATAAAAAAGGAATATATCTAACAAATAGAACAACCGGTTTTGTTGAAAATGTTTATAAGGATACGTTTAATGGAAAAACTATGACTATAGATTTTCGACCAGATTATTCAAAGAAATCATTTAAAAATGTTACTCAAGAAGATGATAATAATGACTTTACAAGTCATTTTAATGATAAGATTGAATCAAGAATAAGTAATAATTCTCCATTAAACTGTGATCTCCCTATTATTAATCATGAAAAAGAAGACGATAAAAATAATATTAATATTGAACGAATAAATACCGATTCTCTTATTAGTAAAGATATCTCATCATTTTTAGATAGTGATGAAGTAATGAAAAAATATACAAAATTTACAATTAGTAAAAAAGCAAAACAAAAAATGATACAAACAATTGATGATAATGAATTAATTAATTCCGTTGTAGATTATTTAAAAGATAGGGAAGATTTTTATACAATTCTTACAACGATTTCATCTCGTATTATTGAATTAAGAAAAATAAAAGATAATGATTAGTTTCACAATACTTTAATAATTTTTAGAAAGGAACTGATTAATTATGACGGAAAATATGATTAGTGAAATTATTAAAGCTGCGGCTTACGGACACGATGCAAAGAGCATTGCTTCTGTAATGAATATTAGTGTTAGTGAAGCCGAAACTATTTTAAAAGAAAACAAAACTAAGATTGAAGAAACTAAGAAATATTATGCAGAAATGGAGAAATAATAATGGGAAAAAATTTCTTAATTGAAGCTCTTAGAAATAATGGTGGTAAAGGTAATTATTTTGATTGCAATGCTTCTGTTATTTCTTATAAAACTGGATTTCCAGTTCTTGATCATTATCTTGGATATAAAGTAAACGTTTTTGATAAAGATGATAAGCTTGTAGATAGTTATTCATCTATTGGTATTACTGCCGGATCATACATAGAATTCATCGGTAAGCCATCAACATCAAAAACTACCACAGCTGTACAAATAGGAGCAAATATTGTGCGTCCATTTGACAACGGTACAGTAGTTCATTTCGACCTTGAACAAGCCATGAATTACTCTCGTATTCAAGCTTTAACAAAGTTTAGTATGAAAGATATGGCTGAAGGTAAGTATATCTTAAGACAAGAGAAAACTACTCTTGAAGATATGAAAAAAACCATTATGGAAATATATAAAGAAAAAATGGATAAACCTGATGTATATAAATACAAAACAGGCAAACTCAATGAATTTGGAGAAGAGATTGAACTTTTTGTTCCAACAGTACTAATACTTGATTCAATTGCAACTATTACAATGAGTCTAAATGAGAATGATAAAAAAGATTTAGCTAAACTTGAAGAAATAGGTACACAGACTGATAGAATGAGATTGACAGGAGAAATAGGTCGATTTTTTAATGAAATACTTCCATATATTCGTACAGCTAATATCATTCTTATTGCAATAAATCAAATTAAGACAAATCCTGGAATGGGTGTTGTTAAATCTCCATCAGAGATATTATATTTGAAGCAAGATGAGGCGTTACCAGGTGGAAAAACGCCACAGTTCCTAGCTCATATTTTGATAAAATTTGTAGCTAATGGTTCTGAAAAATATAATTTTGAAGATGATGGATTTGATGGATTTGGTGTAAATCTTGCTATTATTAAATCAAGAACAAACCAAGCTGGACAAACTGTTCCTTTAATATATGATAAAGTTAGAGGTATGGACTCTTTAAGATCATCAGTAAATTATGCGAAAGAACTTGGTATTCTTGGTGGAAATCGCAATGGTTATTATATTGCTGGAAATAAAGACCATAAGTTTACCCTTAAAGATATGCATCAAAACTTTAGAGATGATAAAGAACTTTATAAAATACTCTATGGTAATATAATTCCAGTATTGGAATCAAGACTTTCAGCTATAAGTCCAGAAGAGATGAGTATACCAGAAGAAGAATTTGATTATTAAAAATAATCAATTGATAAACAGGTAATTAATTATATATTTAAAAGCATACACACTTTTAAATAATAATTATATAATATTTATGAGTATAAATAAAGGGCGATATTTATACGACATGTAATATGTTACTTCATTTATAATAGGAGACTAGTTACGTAGGCTAAAGACTATTAAGATTGAAGAACTACTTAAATATAGCTGCCGAAATGGGGCTGTATTCTTAAAAGTAGAAATCGAAAAGATTGATAGTCCGTCTATGTTAACTAAGTCATTTTACATATTACGCTAGATTGAAGCCCTATTATTAGATTTATGAGACATATGAGATAAGTTACTTCGTAATATATTATGATTTTTATTGATTTACTTATCTTGCTTGGTCTCATTAAGCGAGTATAACATGATTGGTTAAATATTTTATTCGTTACTTCTTATAGAAAATTAATGAAATTTACGAATAGAGCTGTAAGCCAGTTAAAAATTATTGTTTCTCGCTAAACAGCCTTAACTCGAATCATAATGATTCGAGTTAAGGCTGTTTTTTTATTTTAATTACAGGTCATCCTGTTCAGATATAAGTAAAATTTAAACATGAGGACAGTTACTAAAACTTTTACTGTCTTCGCAATTAAAAAGGAGCGATTTTTTATGGCAAGAATTAAGAGAGAGACATCATTTTTAACAGATGACGCATATGAAGCGATGTATGAAAGAATAGTATCCTTCATTTTCAACAGAACAGGTAATTTTCTTATAAATTACCCTAATACTATACATAATGATATTGACTCTATGTATATGAATGAAAAAAAATGCACTCATTACTACATTTATTAGCAATATATCAGCCATGGGCTATATTGTTTCAGAAGATGTAGTAGATCATTTAAAAGAACAAACAAAGCAGGAGCTTGAAAGATTAATACTCCCAACACTTCTTAAAGTTGTGAGAAAATCGGTCGGCGCCGATAAGAAATATAAACTATTTTATCCTGCATTCCCATCACAGGTAATGGAAATGTCTGAAGCTGAGTTGTTTATATCAGCATATTTTCATTACCTTGGTTTATGTAATGAATGGTCATCCGAAGAAATATTTGAAAAGATGCCATCATATGAAAAAGATACGATTTCAAAATATATTGGCTCTGAAACAAAAACAAAAATCGGATATAATCATCCGAATGTTTTATTAACCACATTTGCAGAAATAGTTAAATCGCCAATCTCTATCAGCGATGCTGAGAAAGAGTTTGTAAAACTCATTATTCTCAAATATTGCTGGAAATCAACAATATTTGAAAATATTGTAAAGGAGTATGATCTGGATAATTTAAATTCCAGAGAAGTTGCTGCATACTGTGCTGCACAAGTCTTTAAGGTACCACCTGTAGTTGGTATGGTTATTCCACATTCGTGGGTTAAAACTCCAACTGACGCATTGAGACTGTATTGTGCACTATGTGATGGTGATATATCACTTGCAACACCGACCAGATTTTTCAATATGAACAAGAACGATGCTAGGCGCTTTCTGTATATTGTATGTAAAACAATTAATGACGATAACATCATCATGTTTAAGCAGTATAATGAAAGATGGAAACGTCTGTTTGAGCGGTTACATCCGAATTCTGCAATTTATGACAGAGTTCCAAATATACATAAACTAAGGAATGCAGTACTGCCAGCACTCTATACTGATGATTGGTCAGAGATTTCGCCAACATTTAATTCATTGCTTGTTAAAGCAATTGAAACAGCAAAGGCATCACAGAAAACTGAACCGATTATCAATCTTTTTGATGCTCATAAAAACAAGAAGACGGTTTATGCACGTCATCTTGAGCATTTTATCAGACTTTTCTGGGAAACTGATAAGGAAAAGGACGTAGTTAACAGAAACTGGTGGGCAATATTCAAATATTTCAAAGAAAATATTGTTGATGATATACCATCGCATATCTGTATTCAGATGATTAATCATTTTAGAATTGAAAAATCATCTGATACTGAACACCCTCGTATATTCTTTATAAAAAGTGAAGATAATACAAAAATGTGGGTTGATTATGATCATGCTAATGAAAAGCTTTCGTTTGATTGCTATAACATGATTATAGGCTCTCTCATGGAAAGTCTGAAAAAACGATACAAAAACAGCGATGCAGAGCTTGGTTTCTATTATATCGATCCAAAGATGTATGATTATATTGTACCTTTGGGAAACAGAGGTAAGACGTTCACTAATAAAAATGTTGAACGTGGTTCAAAAATATCATACGACGAAGATGTCAGATATATTACACCGTATATATGGTGGACAAATGATGCTGATAATAATAGAACAGATATTGATTTATCTGCAATATTTATTCGTGAGAATGATAAAACAATATATAACAAAGTTGATCCATATTATCATACTTGGTTAATGGAGCCTGACTTTGTATCATATACAAATAAACGCTTATCAAGTGATAATGGATTTATTGCTATTCATTCGGGCGATATAGTTGACGGTGGACCTATTGATGGGGATGGAGTATCAGAAATGATACACATTGATGTTGAGAAGGCTCGCAAGTATGGATATAGGTATGTAGTCATTGGTGCATATCTCTATAGTCAATCCAACCATGACGAACAGTCGTTCAAAAATGTCAATATGACGATGGGAGTAATGACCAATAGTGATCCAGATATCGATACCAGGACAATGATTACAAAGTACGATGCAGAGAAAGTGGAGTTTAATTTTCAGCCAAGCTCCAATAGTACAAAAATCGTACCAATGATTATTGATTTAGTCAACCGTCAATTTATATGGGCGGATATGGCTGTAGGTTCAATATCAACGATCTGTAATAGAGTTGAAAACTCAGGAATGGACATTAAATCTGTCATACTTCAGACAATAAATAATTCAATGAAACTTTCTATCGGTGAGCTTCTTGAGTTATACGATTCTGCTAGTAATGGTAATATTCGTATGCTTAACAGAGAGCATGCTGATACTACGTTCGGACTTGACGAAGGGGATATTACACCGTTCAATTTTCATTCTCTTCAGTTAACATAAATAAAAAAGAGCGAAGACTTTCATCTTCGCTCTTTTTTTATCTTTTTTTAGTTAATACATATTTTTTTATTTATATAATATTTTTGTGAAAGGAGGAAATATACAATAATTTCTTTAACAAACAGTAATAGAGGAGAGCTGTCAAACTCCGTATAACACAGAGAAAGGTTTAAAAATGATTAATATAATTGAAACAATGAACTTACAGCAGGGAGGAATATATTTTCTCAAAGACTATAAACCCACAGGTGACTACAAAAGGCACAATTATATAGTGCTCACACCATCAGACAAAATACCATATGTAAATCAAATTATTTGTATTGGTATAACATCATGTCGCCATGGTGGTGAAGGTGTAATACCAATAAAATGTACAAATGGCGATACGTCATATATTGATTTATCCCGAATATACATATACAACAAAACTGATATGGAAAAACCTATATGTCATGGGTTTATTGATATTGAACTAGCAAATTCATTACTGCTATTAGCAATGTTTGAACTCGGTCTTCCACTTTCAGGTAAGAAAGAAATGAAGGCAATAGATTTTTACTATAGGTACAAAACTAATGTACCGTCTTCATCATCAAATTCAATTCAAAAAATTGAAAAAGATGATAATATCGTTACTATTGATGCTGATAATAGTGAAGAAGAGAATGATGATAAAGAAGTAAAAGAAACGAAGAAAAAACCGCGTTTAAATTATAAAAATTTATATGCAACAGAACTCATGTCTGTATTTAATGAATTTAAAGATGGTATAGAAACATATGCTAATAACAATAATATTAGTGTAAAAGGTGCATACTATCGTCAAGAAGTTCTAATTAAAGTTATAAATGATAGATATAATGCCGTTAAAAAAAGCACCACTACTACTCCTGTAAATCCATATAAAAATGTAGGGTTTTGGTCAGATAGAGATTTAGTATTATATGATAATATGGTGCTTAGTATCATGAAAGATGACAAAATCACAAAATCGCAAATGATTAACAAAATAAAAGAAAGGTTTAATTTCAATAACATCGATGAGATAATGTTGAAATGCAAATCAGTCGAAAAAGAAATGAAAAGGAGGAATATAGATATAAATAAAGTAGTAATAGTATAAATATTCATATAAACAAAGGGATGATATAAAAAATCATCCCTTTGTTTATTTTTTTATATTTTTTAAATCACATACATTTAAACTAATTTGTTGATTAGTTATACATCATTTTTTTGCATAAATGCACTTTAAAATAAAGAAAGGAATGATTCTAAATGGCAGAGAGTCAAAAACAATCTCTAAAAGACGCATTACTTGAGGCAGACGAAAAGTATACGAAAACACATTCGTTATCTCTTCTTGGTATGACAGCGTTAACTACACCGAATTATATCAATAGTATGAGATCTACGATGTTTACATCACACCTTAAGCAATTTTTAAATCTTTTACATCCTGAATTTCCGTATGTATTTATGAATGCGGAAAATGTTGTAGGAAAACATAGCTCGGGATATAAAAAGGTTGAGAACAAAGTTGAAGTATATCGAAAAATAGTAAAATTTGAAGATATACTTGATAACCCAAATATTTATAAACTTTTTATATTTGATAAAAAGAATAAAAAGTTTGATGTTATTACAAGAAAGAAAGTTGAAGATTTGACTGAAAACTTCGGCTTTGATTATAATAACGAAGTCATAGATTCATATAAAGAGGGTGATACAATACCAAAAAATACGGTATTATATAAATCAACTTCATATGATGAAGATATGAATTATTCATATGGAAAAAATGTAACGGTTATGTATACTCTTGATCCATATACATCAGAAGACGCTGCTGTAGCATCTGAAAGTTTAGCTAAAGAATTTACATCTATAGAAACAGAAGTAATCACTATTGGTTTAAATGACAATGATTATTTAGTTAATCTTCAGGGAAATAAAGATGAATATAAACCATTACCAGATATTGGCGATGTTGTTAGTGGTCATCTTGCTGCAGTAAGAAGATTATTTAATAACCAGCTTTTATATGATTTTAAGTCTGATACATTAAATAAAATTCAAAAGGGTGATATTGTTTATTATGTAGACGATAATAATGAAATTATTGATTATACTATTTACAATAATAGCGAAAATATGGTTGATAATGATTTTACTCGTCAAATTAATAAATATATCCGTGGACAGGAAAAATATTATAAGGAAATTATTGAAACATGTGAAGATATATTTGATACTGGATTTGATTATTCCTCAGAAATTGACTATCTTTACAAACGTGCAAAAGATTTCATTGATAAGAAAAAGAAATGGAAAGAGGGTTGAATGTGCTAGCTCTCTATAAACACTTCTAATTGCGGGGAACTCTCGTTAAGTCTTAACTACTAAATCATATTAGTAATAATATGATGGCAATAGGTAATTCCAAAGGTATAGTAATAAGGTTAAGAATAGAGACAATCACGCAGCGAAGTATCTTATATTATTATAAGATAAACGTTCAACGACTAGGGAAAGCTAAATATTATGAAGATGGAAATATCAAAATGGACTGTACATCCATGTAATATTTAACGAGTAGGTCCAATAATAGGACGAAATGTAGGTGAGATATATATATATATCAATAAACCGAAATGGAGTGCTCTTTATATTTGGTAATAGAATATAAAGATGAAGATATAGTCTAAACATCTATAGAGATATAGAGATTAATAAACAATTGGACAGTGCATTCTCAAATATGGTAATTGAAGTTACTGTGAGAAAAGTTGTACCATTAGCTAAAGGACAAAAATTAACTGGTAGATATGGTAACAAATCAGTAATTTCTGAAATCCGTAAGGATGAAGATATGCCATATACAGAAGATGGTAGAAGAATAGATTTACTCTTAAATCTTCTTGCTATTATAAATCGTACAACATCTTTTCCTCTTTATGAAATCGCAATAACATCCATATGCTATCAAGTAAGAAAAAGAATGGCAAGTATGGATAATTATGATGATAAAGAAAAATTGTTGTTTGATATTATAAGAGATTTCAACGATACTGAATATCAATCAGTATGGAAATCTTACAATAATGAAGACGAACAGGGAAAAAAGGCTTTTATTGATGATGCTATTGAAAATGGTATCTATATACATCAAAAGCCAATGTGGGAAGATGAACCTATATTTTATAGACTACAAAAGGTTTTAGCTAAATACGATTGGCTTAAGCCTGATACTGTTTATATAAATAAATGGGGACGTAAAATTAAAGTATTAAATAAATACTGGGTTGGACAAATGTATGTTCCAAAACTGAAACAAAGTGATAGACGTGGTTTTAGTGCACGTAGTACTGGTGCCATTGATACAAAAGGATTACCAACTCGTAGTTTTAAATCCAGATCTCATCAAGAGCATAATTCTAGTACTGCTATAAGATTTGGTGAATTTGAGACATTAAATATGTCTATTGGTATGAAACCACATGATATAGCTGTATTTAATGCTTATTATAGAACGTCTATAAAAGCACGTGCAGATTTAGTTAAGCTTCTTTTCCGTGACAAATTTGCAGACGGAGAACAAAAGATAGATAAATCATACACATCTCGTGTTGCTGAAATATTTAATGTTCTTATGAAATCACTTAGTATAAGAGTTCGTTTTGTTGATAAGAATAACGACATATATCCAGTTAATAATACTATATGTTCACCGCGTATTATTGATGGTAAAATAGAAATGTTAACTGATTATGAGTATTTGATGAAACAAAGAGAAGCTGAAGCTAGGGATATGGTATTAGAAGAGCAACCAATTATCACTATTGATGAACTTGAGAAAAAGACCGGACAATTGTTACTTAAAGATAAGAGACATGTTGTTGGTCCATATATTGAGTCGTCGAAAGAATAAAAAAGAAGAGAGTACATTAAATGTACTCTCTTCTTTTTTTGTATCATAATTTTAAAAAAGGAGCAAAATGAATTACCAACACCAAATAACTCATTTTAATGATATGTTAATACTAATAAAAATAAAAGTAGTATGAATTTACTCATACTACTTTTATAAATTATACAATTATTGGCTTTAATCCTTTACCAGCAATAAACTTTCTATATGCAATGGCATCATCTAAAGTATTACAAGACTTAAGCTTAATATCATTATCAATAACCTCGTAACTAATATTAAGTGATTTTAATCTTGCAATAATCTTAGCATTCTGTAATGGTGAACCATTCTTTGAAGCATAAACTGTATATGAAGCTACCGATGACTTTTTCTGAACTTCTTTTTCTACTATATTTTTTTCTTTCACTATAGTAGTTGGATTTGGTAAGGTCTCTACCTCATCAATTATCTTAACAGGCTCTTCTTTTACTATATTTTCTTCTGCCTTATCATCAGTAGTTGTTTCTACTGTCTGAACTTCTTCTTGAATTTCTTCACTCTGAGGTACAGTTATTTCAGGTTCTTTTTCAATAACTGTTTTGTCCTCATTCTTTTCTATTTCAGTTTCTTTAGTTAAAACCTCAGTTGTTTCATCAGTAGGAGGTATTAAAACCTTTGGCTGATTATTATTCGGAGGTCTTTTCTTATTGTTATTTTTACTCATAATTTCATTCCTTTCATAAAATATAATCTTATGCCCGAATTTATCTATTTGTTTTTATAATTTATATTTTATTAAGCTTATATTACTTCTCGGTACTCCATAATCTTTATCTATGGTATTATAAAAAACATTAATATCACCATATAGATACTTATAATTTTTAAGTACTTTTCTGTAATATTCTATAGTAGTTGGGTTTTTATTTTTCTTATTAAATTTAGCATCATTGTCAGAATATATATTTATAGTAATATTACTACCAACTAGACCTAAATCAATTAAAAAAAGTAATAATTGTTCATAATATCGTCCAGAGACTGAGATATTCATACTGTTAGGATTACCATAATCAAAATTATAATAAATGGATAATGTATCCATTACTCCCTCAGCTAAGTTAATAGTTAAATGTTCATTACTCATTACATCTACTACTGAAGCCATAGAATAAAATATTCTATTTTCATTACTTTTTTCTGTTATCGGATATTTAAACCATGATATTTTTTCAGTATTTGTTATATCCCTAAATAGTATATGTGAATTACCATAAGATAAAAATCCAACATACTTATCTTCTATTTTATATGCAATATTATTTGGACATGTAATAGATTTGATATTATTGAGAATTAGAAAATCTCTTAATGAAGTAATCACTTTCATTTTTTCTAAATCTTCTTCATTTAATTTAATACCAAGTCTTTTCTCAATATATTTAATTTTTATATGTTCCAGATTGCATTTCGGTAATTTATAATCAAAATATAATCTCTTTGTTTCTTTATTTAATCCTTTTTTATCTATTTTATCAGATGTTTTATTTAATGAAAATAATCCTGATTTTAAATCAATATCGGATATATCTAATAATGAAAGCATTTCCGGTTTTAATATTCCAGACTCACCACATTTAAAACAATTATAAACAACTTGGTTATTATCATCTGGATTAATTCTTATATATAAATGACCTGTGTTTTCATTTGCTGAATCACCACAGTATGGACATCTTGTCCTATATTCAACTTCATTAACTTGTTTACAAAATACTCCTCTATTCATAAGAGCATGAATTAAATCAAGTTTAACTTCTTTATTATTCATTTATTTTTATCCTTTCATTTTTAATTATTTCATTGTCAAATTCAGTATAAAAGATAAAAAAATATAGATATAGTGAAAACACTATATCTATATTTTATAAATTATAAACTATTTAAGAAAAAGAGAAGTTCATCACTTATTTTATCTTCTGAATAAACTATTTCTTCTCCTAGTAATTCTGGATTTTCATATGTTACATAGGTGAAACGAGTATTGATGAACGTACTCAATTTTTCCAAGATAATATCTGGCTTAATCTGAACAAGGTACTTATATTTAGAGTTTTTGAGTTTTTCATAAAGATATGATTCATCAATTTTATTAATAAACCTATTATTACGAATCACTCTATTATTTACCCTATCTTCAAGATTACCTGTTAGTATATAAGGTAAAGCCGCTTGATGAATATCACCTGTTTCAGTGTCATATCCTAACTCTAGTAACAGTTTCTTCTTTAAAATAACTGCAAGAGTAATATGTTCTCTTTTAGTTAAGAGATTCATATCTCTATAAGCACCAAAATATTTTGCAAAGAATGAATCAATAAATTCAATCTGCAATTTTGACAATGAAAGATTTTTGATATAATATCCTATTTCTTCGTCAGATATAGGAACATCAAATTTCTTTTTTATATCTTTCATTGTTTCTTCTTTATTAATATCTACAAGAATTGTAGTACCCTCGTTAAGTTTTGTCAAATTCATAGCCATTTTATCTATACCTGATAATCCGTCACTATTTTTTGCATTTGTAACTTCTGTCAAGTTTTTCTGATATTGATCTTTTAAGAAATAATTCAATTGAAATTTGATAATAGTTTTATTAAAACCAATAACGTTCTCTTTATATTTCTTTTGTTTCGGATCCCAATGTTCATTGAATTTATATTTTACAATGTTTTCAGATATCAAAACCTTTTTAACAAATTGGTTGATTACTGTAAAAACATCAGTACCGAAGATTTCACGTTGTTCAAATATTGGAGCATTATTACTATTACTCTCAAGAACCTTAGCCTTGCATTTTATTATTCTCTATATCTCTATAGATGTTTAGACTATATCTTCATTTGTTATATTCTATTACCAAATATAACAAAGCCTCCCGTTTCGGTTTATTGATATCATTAAATATCTCACCTACATTTCACTCTATTATTGAGTCTACTCGTTAAATATTACATGGATGTGCAGTCCATTTTGATATTTCTATCTTCATAATATTTAACTTTCCCTAGTCGTTGAACGTTAAACGAAAAAGTTATTTATTAAATTTATTATTATAATAATAAACAGTTTTAATTTTAATACCTGTTAAATCTGATATTTCTTGAAACGATTTATTTTTATCTAATAAAAGTTTTTTCAGTAGTTGGAGTTGTTCATTACTATATTTTTGTTGTTTTGGTTTATAATTACTGAAATCATATTTATTAGTAATATCTTTCCATGAACCATTATAAAGAATATCATATACAAAACCCGGTTTATTATTTGTCATTTTAGCAATTTCAGAAATTGATAATTTATTTTCGACAATAAGCTGACAAATATGCTCAATTTCATCAGCTGTATGTGTGGCAAGATGATTATCATTTCCTTTTTTATATAAACCAGTTTTATACCCGTGATTTTTATTTGTTTTATCATCAACCCATTCCAAATTATAAATACTATTATTCCATTTTTGTTTACCATTAATATGATTAACTTCTAAATCATTAAAAGTTAAATTAATATTGGTATATATTGGTGGAATTTTTATAAATTCTTTTGCAATAATACGATGAATATAATCACGGTATGGATTTTTATTATGATATAAAGTTATAACATAATATCCATTAGGCATTCGAATAGGTGTTAAAAAATAATGTTTATTATTTATTATATGAACAATACGACCAAAACTACTGCATTCGTAGTTTGTTTTTTCATTATTAATATATATTGGTTTCCATTCTTCATGAATATTTTTTCTATTTAAATATTCATGATATTTAAATAATAATTGTAATTCTACCGCTCGTTGATTTTTATTATTCACTATTTTCACCACCTTTTTTAGTTTATTATTTCTTTTTCGTTTCTTCGCTGCGTGATTGTCTCTATTCTTAACCTTATTACTATACCTTGGTAATTACTCCTTGCCCTTATAATATTACTATTATAAGTTAGTAGTTAAGAGTTAACGAGAGTTCCCCGCAATTAAAGAGGTTTATTAACGTCTACGCCTAAGGCTTTTTTGGTTAACGTAGACGTACAGCTTATTATACATATCAATTTTCGTAAATGTATAATAATCTCCAGATTCAAGATAGTATTTATAAACTCTTCCATCTTCTGTTGTTTTAGTTACGGTTCCATTTTTGAGAGCATCATCTATGACTGATTTATCTATTCCTCTTTCTAATAAATTACCGTCTTTATCAAATCTTTCATAATCATTACCATAACCAAATATAGTAAATAATTTATGATAGAATCTAAATATGACATCATCATCTTTTTCAATTTTATATATATTGATTGCTAGATAATGAAAGAGAAGAGGTGACATGAGTTTCATACCGAATGAGATTCTTAATAAAATTTTTATGTGCTGGTTTGTAAACTCGAGAGATTCCAAATGTTTCTTCTCGTTTTTCATGTACTTTTTCTTCTCTTCGGTGTCTGATTCAATATCATCAAGATAGTTTTCTTCAACCATCTGATTTATTTTTTCAACCATGTCTGGTGTAAAAAGAATTTCATATATCATATCGATAAATGCATTCATATTTTCTATATTATATCTCTTTTGATAATCAAGCTCATATTTAAGCTTAAAGTACGCTACTGGGAGGGTTCCCTCAGCATCATAGTAATTCATAAAGAAATTAATATACTTTGTGATGATAGGTAATTGGTTTTCATATGAACCTTTATTAATTATAAAGGTATCGAATTCCTTTAACCTTTTTCTTTTTTCTACTTTACTAAGAGTACTCTTAGTAGTTTCTTTCATGAATTGCTCCAAATCAAACAACTTTTCAAAATAACATATGAACAGTCTTCCATCTGGAACAACATATTTCTGACTTTCTCTTGGCTTCCAAGTATTTATCTTAGAAGTTCTCTTTGCCATTTCAGAAATCTGGTTTGGTTTCTCTACTTTTGGAGGTAGAGATTTGTCGTCGACCAATATTGTTTCTGCCTTACTCAATTTTTAACCCTTCCCTTCTCGTAATGTCTATCATATATGACAAACTCCAAATTAATAATATATAAATAAGGATATAATATTATCTTTTCGTAGTTGATTTTCCTGCTCTCTTTTTCATAACTAGTTTAACACTATTAGTCGATTTAGTTGCAACTTTTCGTGTTATACTTTTTTGTGATTGAGAAGTTGATTGTTGTGCCATCTTACGATGAATATCAGGTATCTTACTTTTTGCTTTATCTTTAGCTTTCTTTTCAGATATACCTAGAGTTTTTTGCATCTTCTTTTCAGTAGCCAGTAATTCTTGGTCAAATTTTACAGACCTAAAATCTGATATTCCGGCTAGAAAAGCTGCTGGAGTCTTTTTCTTTTGTAAAAGAATTCCGCCCTTATTTAAAACTCTAAACTTAGCTGCAGATAGGAACTTGCATGCGAAATAAATAGATTTATCGTATGAAAGTTCCATATCTGAGTTAGTTTTTTCCGGCATTACATTCACGTAATCAGGATCTAATTTATTATAGAGTAAATCAATCAAATATCCCTCTTTTTTATATAAAGCAGCATATTTATATATAAAGCTTGGACTATTAGAGAAAAATTGAATATAGTAAGCACGAAGACTTAAACTCTTTAATACCGAAGGGTCATCTGTAAAAAAGCGTATTACAACATCATATTCATATTTTCCAGCTTTCTGAGATTCTGATGGCACTTTTATATGAATATAATATGAATCTTCTATATTCATATAACCAGCAACATAAATTTTATTTTCTCTTATAAATTCATTATATTTTGCTTCATACTTCATATCCTTTTCCATACTATCAGTTCTATGGAAAGGTGAACGCATGAATTCGCTTAAAGTTTGATATTTTTTACTCATAATAAATTTACCCCACATTCGTTGTTAGAAATTATGACGCTGCGTAACAACCATCTGATTACCAGTTATTAACAGTGAAATCAAATCTATAGTTGCCTTAAGAATTTCTTCATCTGTTTGTGAACTGTTTATAACTCTATTTGTAAATTTCTTTGTAGATACATCAAATACTTGATGTGTGCAAATTGAATAATGAATAATAATATCATAGAATGAGAAATCATCCAAAGTCATATCAAGTATCTTTTCAATACTATCACTATCCAGTTCGTCAAATGCTTTAGTATTATTACAATAAGAATTATAAGTTGACTTAAACTCTTCAATATCTTTTATAACCTTATCATCACCATCTGAATTTATGAGTACCGTCTTGTATACATCATAGAAACCACCATAGAGAATTTTTAAAAGGATATAATCAACTGTAACACTAAAGTTTTCATCTTTCTCAATATTTTCATCGAGAATTTTCTGGAATTCTGATATTAAATCAAGGTTACAACCAAGAACAACTCCATTGCTAAATGCAGATGCTGCAGCTTTAATTGCATCATCAACTGCATCCTTTAGAAGTTTCTGAGATAACTCGGAATCAGCTCCAACTTCAATAATACCCATCTTTAAATTAAGTGAATAATATCTCTGTTGTGCTTGTGAAACTTCTACATTAAATGTACCAAGTTTCTTATACTTATCTTCAGCTTCTTTAAGGAGCATTTCTGCATCTTTACGACAAGCTTCATAACGATCTTTATCATAGAAGAAATCAGCAAAGATAGATGTTTTTAATCCGATAGATATACCTCTAGCATATCCAAGACGAATAGGACTAGTCCCACAAGGTTCATGTACTTTCCAATTATCAGGAAGTTGATCTATTCCATTATTGAAAAGAAGACCCTGTTGTGCACTGTTATCTGTATTATATGCAGCACATCTTAATCCAGTTATTTCGTCTCTACTATCAATATTAAACACATCGTTTATAAGTAAACCATTATCTATTTCTTCAATTAATGAAGCCATAACAGGTCTATCAAGAACCGTTGTGTTACAGAGAACAGCAAAATCTTCTACAAGTCTTCTTGTATGTGCTGATACTGCTTTATATGTACAGAGTACCATATTAACATCTTTATTCTTTGAATACTCATTGGTTAAATCACGACGAATAACCTGGGTTAGTGCAACTTCATCATAAAAAGGAGCAGCAACTATAAGATGTCTACCTCTTTGTTTTGATTCAAAGGATAATGGTTTAAGAACCTTTTCATATACACTCTTTGTTACTTTCGTAGAAAGAATGATTATATCAGCTTCATCAAGCTTCATAGTGTTATCATCAGAGTTAATATACAGCTTATCATTAAGCATGAGGTCATATTTATATCCATTAATAATATCCTTTTTTGTTACACCATCTGTTGCAAGTTCACAACTAATAGCAGGACACGCAAGTTCCTTATATAATTCAGCAATATATGAAGTAATGACTTTATCACCATTACTTGAAATATATACAACATCATATATATTCTTATAGAGCTCATCCGGATTACTTGATCTTATACTTCTAACACGAGACTGTAATCTAGTGATAACATTTTCCTTGATATCATTAAATTTATTAATAATATCACGTGGAAGAGCATGAAGAAGTTTAAGCATATCTGCTCTCTTCATATAGTTATTATATATACTATTAGTAGCGATGACTGCAGATGTTGTACCATCGCCAACTGTATAATTCAGTCTTCCACAAATATCAGCAGCCATATCAGCAATAGCTTGGTCTACGAGTGTTTCAGAAGCATCCATTGAAAGATTCTTCATTATAGTATATCCATCTTTAGTTACATGACTATATGGATAATTATATATCAGCGTTGGTGCACCATAAGGTCCAAAAGACTTAGATAGAGTTTTCCAGAGTAAATGGAAAACCTTTGAGATTCTTTCTTCAAATTCTTCTTTTGAAATTACATTGACAGCAGGGTTTTTCTTAAAATGCCTACCATCCTGAGTACTCATATCAGTACCCACTTTCAATTCTGTTTCATGATTCATAAATTTAGCTCCTTTCAAAATTTAATGTTAAAGCGTTGTTAAAAGAACGATATTATTTTATGTTATATTCATTTTAAATTAAAATTATCAAAAAAGTTATATTTCAATACATGACGACTTATAATATCTTCAAATGGAATTATAAAATCTTCAAGATTTTTATAATTATAACGATAGCCATTACTGATTAGTATTGATGAATAGTCAAGTTTTTTTGCTTCTTCAAGCATTGAAACTTTCATTATATCAGAAAATACAAATGTACTATCATTTGGTATATTTTGAATTACATCCATAAAATTTCCCATTTTTACAGTAATATTCTGGTTATAATTGTCATGTATATAACTTTCAAGATATGGATTCTTATAATCGGAATATACAACTATCTTTTTTATTAAATTACTTTCATTTGATAAGGTATTGAGTGCATCAGCAAAATATAATTCTGAATATGAACTATATAGTTCTGGCATAGAAGATAGACCTTTTAATAGAAGTTCATCCTTATTTTTATCTGGTAATTCAACATTATTTTTTGTTGGTATATCCATAAAGAAGTTTCTATGTTTTCTATTTATGTACCACTCCAATAATTCATCAGCATTAAGATTTCGGATTTCTGTCAAATCAAATACTGAATCAAGGGCATTTGATTTAGTTATAGAATATAAATACATAAAAGAAGGCATTTTAATAATATCATCAAATTCAACAAATAAACATTGAGAATTATAAAATAAGGTATCTTTTGATCGGTATATTTTAGTCGGCATAAAAGATTTCACCTTTCTTTCAGAAAAAATAAAATAGGATAGAAAATTAATTCTATCCCATTTTATTTTTTAATTTATGATTTATGACATTGGGAGAAAATCACTCATATCACCATTAAATGTACTTACTGGTGCAGAGTATCCCATGTTATTATTCGCATTATTATTAAACGAATTATTTGCAGCCGCTGCCGACTTTGTTGCCTTTGTATATGTGATGGAATGAGCAACTGTTGGAACAAGTTCCTCGATTCCATGTATACATCTCATGAAATTGTAAAGATCGGACTCAACACTCACTTCTTCACCAGAACCATCTGTATACTTATAATTTGAGATATAACCTCTCTTATTAAACTTATGAGTAATAACATGTGCTTCATCAGTAGCATTGTTCTCGTTAACGCCTACAGCAACTTCAAGATATGCATCATTACCATCATATCCGATACTAAGGATTTTCTTTTCACCTTCCTTACCAAGGATGGTTACTCCAACCTTAGCTTCACGCTTTTCTGCAATGGCTGGTTCAATTTCATTTTTGAAGCCATTCCAAAGAGCTGTTGCATTCGGTACTGTGATAGTAGTCTTAATACAGGACTGCATATTCTGTACATACTGTACAAGTCCGTTCATATCCTTTCCTGTTGCAGGATGAATACGAACAAAGATCATTTTGTTCCATGCTCCAACTACGAGCATTGCGGTGTCTGAATATGAAGTGAAAAATGTTGTATTAATATTCACTCCATTACCATTGTTGTTATTAAACATAATAACATTCTCCTCCTTTAAAATTAAAGTATATTAAGTATTTTCAACTTACAAATAAATATTATATAATCAACCATCTGAATCAGTTGTTTCAGGTTCAACCTTTTTATCAGGCGATAGATTATTTAAATCTGACTTTCTCATTGGATATTTCTTTAATATTTTATTTCGTATTTTTGATTCAAGTTCATTTTGGAAATCACTATCAATAATAGTGATATAATCAGAAATAAAATTACCAGTAATCTCAAATTCTTCAAACTTCATTTTAACAAATTCCGTTTCAAGGCAATTTTCATTATCACTACATAATAGATTGAAAAAGTCATCAATATTATAACTTTCTTTAATTTTATAAAGTATATTCTCTATAATTTTATCTAGATTAGATAAAATTATAATATCATCTTCATTATCAATCTCTGATTTGAAATTCAGGGTTGTAACATCTTTCTTTTTAATAATGTAATCACTTGTAACTATATCTTCTTTATAAAGTTCGATATAATTGATAATAATATTTGTAAAATTCTTTTTAATATTTTTTATAAAAAATCGATATGTAAGATGAAGTATTCTATGCTGTTCATCTGTATCCATATCTTCAATATTAGGAAAACCAATAGAAAGATATGCTTTAAATATTGAAATCATATAACTAATGAAATCATCATTCATCATATCAATATCATTCTGGTCTTCTTCTGCAATATTTTCTTTACTAAAATTGTATTTTGTTATAAATGATTGTAAATAGTCTTTTTTACGATACTCTAATGGATTTGCAAATTGAGCATCTATCGCTTTTTCAAGTAATCCCAAAGGAACTTCAGATAGAAAAAGTTCATCATCAATATCAGTTGGCTCATATTTAAAACTTGAAAAATTCATTTATTTTTTCGCTCCTCTCACAGTTTATCTAAATTTTGGTTTATCCAAGACTTTAACTGTAAGTTCAGAACGATATGGAAAATTATCATTGGTGTGATATTTACATTTCATTGTACAATGGAAACAATCCATATTACAGCCACATTCATTCTTTTCATTTTTGCCATATGTACCATATAATGGACAATCCTTATGTGGACAATAAGAAGGTTGTATACAAATCTTCTTACCTCTACTTGTTGGTCCTTTATAATTTTGATGGGCAGGGTCCATATATGTAATAGTACGACCACATGCACAACATCTTATTTTTCTACCAATAACTTTACCAGCAATATTTATTATTGGTGTAACCAACTTATTTTTGCATCCACAAATATGGCACTTTTCCATTATTAATTCTCTTAAAGCAAATTCTCTCATGACAATTCACGTCCTTTATATAAAAGATTTTTATATTAATGTCACAAATAAAGAGATAAAGATAAGTGTATAGATGAAAATCACATCTATACACTTATCATTTTTTAAAACTTAATAATATTAGTAATTGTATCTGTTTTTCTATTTACACCATTTTTACTCTTTCCTTCTTCAGTAAATTGTGTACCAAATATTTCAAGAACCGGTTTAAATGGACTAATAATATTATTAATCATTGTTGAATAATCTATATATGGCTTTGCCCAATCAGGTATATTAGTATTACTCGGTATAGCTAATACTTGCAAACCTTTCTTTTTATAGATTGCTTTTCCCTTCTTTTCTGCAGCATATTTCGGGTTATTGAAATCAATGCTGTCTACAAATTCATTCCATGCTACTGGACCTAATTTTTTATATTTAGACTGATATTTTTTAGGTAGTTTTTTATACCATTCTTTACTTTTAATATTTACATAATCTATACCATTATCATATGACTCTGTAACGAACATACCAGTCTTATCATTAAATATTTTATCAATAATTTTATTATAAATTTCTGGTTCACTTTTTTCCAAATCAGCAATATCATCTTCTGTAAAAATATTCATCTTTACAAGACTTACTTTAGATGGAAATTCTATTGTATTATCAGGATATAAAATATTCCATGCATATGAACCACGAACACTTGCAATAGAAGATGGATTTTTATATGCTCCTAATTCCTTTGCACTTCCTAATGGCAAAAATGTTCTTTCACCATTTTTAATAGAATTCATTATATCATTCTTAAACATCTTAATTTCCTTTATCATCTGAGGTAACTCAATAAATTCTGAATTTAAGATATGATTTTTAATAATACCCATGAATACTTTTTCAGCATATTCTGATGTTGTTGCTTTCTTAAAGTCAAAACCTTTTATATCTGCTTTTGGAGGACTTAATAAATTTCCTTCACGAAGCATCTGTTTTGATATATATCGTTTCTTTGCTTTACCAATAACAAGAAGTGAATTAAAGAACTCATTCTTCATATCAAAACGTCCTCTATAATCTGCCGGTATATTACACATTTCACCATAATATGCTAACATATCTCGTATTGCATTAGTTATTACAAATGTAATGATATTAACAGTAATGAATTCATTATGAAGAAAATCTCTTCCATAATCTTCTCTTAATACATTACTAAATAAATAGTTTATTAATGTATCAAGTGATAAAAAGTTTGAGTCTGTATCTATAACCGTAACCACTCTTCTTTTAAAATTTCTCAATCTATATATTCTATCTATAGATAAAAATCTAGTGTAGCAATATTTTATTAAATAATTTGAAAGTATATCCAAATCATTAATAATTGATTTTGGTGGTTTGTTAGGATCCATGAAATATTGTTTATTAACAAACTTATTCCAATCTTTAACAGTTTTTCCAAAAAAGTCTTGGCGGTATTCATTAGGAATTTTTTGTAGCCAATCTTCATCATTCTTATTAGCATAATTAAGATTTTCAACTTTATATAGAATATCAACGAATATAGATTGAATATATTCATGATCTTTAATAAATTCAATCATATTATTTTTATAATATAATCTTGTGATATCTATATCTTTTATACTTAATAAATAATTATAAAGAATATCCCAGTCATCATCGGTTGTATTTAATATTTTCTTAGTAAGTCTATCGCATAATTCATCTCTTGATTTAAAACAGAGTTCATTTTCATTAATAAGTATATCGTCTGAAGAATCAAAATCTTCTTTTAATACTGAATTAACCCATTCCAATAATTCAGTTAAATCAAGATAAATATAGTTATCTGCAAGAAATGACTCAAACATAGTTTCTGCAGTTGAAATAACTGATTGAGCTGTTAATGTGGTTGCCGGTCCACTCCATTTTGAATAGAATGCTGATGATGGAGCACCACTAGAGCCATAGTATGCATTCATATTAATTTTCTCATTTAACTGATTTCTATCTAAGTCATGATATTTATGAGAGTCAAAACCAAGTGTTTCACCTACTTTAAACATCTCCGCTTTAAATGCTTTACGACTATCAGCCCATTCATCAAGCATTAATGTAATTGGATTTATGGCTTCGTTTTGATTTTTATAAAAAGTGCCATTACCGGCTATGATTGGTTTTCTTGCTAAAATCCAATCAAATACACTTAAGAGAGTTGTATCTCTACTTTCACCTGTGTAATTATTATCCAAGGTAACCATTGGATTCATTGCTTGTTCTTTAACCATTTTTCGAACAATTTTTTCTATATCATTTTTATCCCAGTCAGGATTAATATTTGACATGTATTTTGTCATTCTTTTTACATACTTGGATATAAATTTACTATCCATATTTACATTATTTTTATTCAAAATAATTTTCACCATCCTTAATTTATTATTAAATTTGTCATTCTAATCATAAATATTAAAATAATTTTGAATACAATAATATAAGTGGAATTTCTATTTTTTAAATGAAAAACAAGTTAATAAAATAAATTTAATGAAAGGACTGAAATACCATGAGTAAATTTAGTGACTTATTAAATCAGCTATTACCATCTGCTTCATTTTTCGAGAGCGATGATGATACTGATAACGTAAACGATAATTCAAATGATTCTAATAACGATACTGATGACAACAGCGATGTTGAAAAGGAGTATGGTGATGAGGAATTAGATATGGGTTCTGATGAATTTGACCCCGAAGAGCTCTCTGATGCTGAGCTTGCAGCTTTAGATGCTGACCTCGGTGGTGATACTATTAATAATATTGCTGACGCAGATGATGCTGAAAAGGTTGAGCTTGACCCTAATGAGGAAAGAGAAGCTGACGATATGATGGGTGTAGCTGCTACAGCTGTTCTCATAAATGATGAAATGTCTTCTGATGAAAAGAAGGAACTTGCTGAGTCTACAAGAGATGTACAGATTGCTATCAACGAAGGTCTTCTTTTAGAAAGCGATATTGATACAATGCTTGAATCAGTAAGTATGGATGAAATTTTTACTGAAGGCAAATATGATAAGAAGATGCTGATTAGACTTGATAAGAATGCGAAGATGAAGCAGCTCTTCAGTTTAGGTGTAAATGTATCTGCTTCTGCACATAGAGATCCTGATTATATTAAGTATAAAAAGGTTCTTAGAATGAGAAAGATACTTAAGGCAAGACTGACTAAGAAGTATCATGCTGAAGCTATGAAGAGAATGAAGATTTACTTCAAGAGACTTAATAACTCTAAGTCTAATATTCTTTCTAAGCTTGCAAAAAAGGTTTCTAAGTAATAATAGAAATTTCACAATAAATAAAGATGATGATAGAATTATTCTATCATCATCTTTTAGTTTTATTAAAAATATGAATTATACACTATTTATATGATAAATTATATAATAAAATTATAGTTTATGAATTTTAATTATAAAGGAGAAATTTACATGAGTATGACTATCAACCAAAAAATCAAAAAGATGCTTGAGTATAATCTCAAGATCGAACAGTTACTGTTAAAAGTAACAAAACATGAAAAGGAACCAGAGTTCCTTAGAGAAGTTGAGGGATATACATATATTCCTAAATATATTTTGTATTCCTCTGAAAAAGAAGGACTCTTAAATGAGTTCGATGTTTTTCAGACATACAAAATAATATTTAACAATTTTAATTTCGTTTTCGAAGTTATCGAAGACGAAGGTGATCAAAATAACCTAAATCAACTAAATATTCTGAAAAGGTTGGTGAATGAAGTTATGAATGAATGAAATAAAGTGTGATAAGTATACTTCAACTTATCACACTTTATTTTTTTACATTTTTGATTGTATCTCTTTATTCACTACTGTTTGAATAATATACATTATTAATGGAACTATGAAAAAAATTTCTAAATTATTATCATATAATAAAAGTTCTTCATTTAAATCGGTAGGTATATCATTAATTGACATATCATTATCTCTTAAGAATCTTTGCATTAATTCGGCATATCTAGATTTTGTAAATCCATTTGTTTTAACTGATGTTACAAATTCATCGGAAAATATTTCTGCTGATATATTTTCATCATCTGGATATAAATCTAATATTTGTACGGTTGTGTCAGCCCATCTATAGAATGACGTCTCATGATATGTTGAACCTTGGAAATATACATACTTAAAATTAGAAATTTTAGTATAATCTCTTCTTTCCATAAATCTATATACTGATTTTTCATACTTAATTCGTTTCTTATTATCATCTACTTGGTTAGTAAATAATAGGGTTTTTAGATTATTTTTTTTATTAAATAAATTATGCTTATTAACAAACTCAGTCTGGAACGGATCATACAAACGTTGACCTTTTCCAAGGTCTCCTAAAAGACAATTATGTCTATCATCATAGAAAAGACTGAGATAAGTTGTTGCAATATCATCATACATTTTTTCTATCTTTTCTATCTTTTCAATTGTATCTGTTTCAATAATACATTTATTTTCCGTTCCAATATTATCGAGTATACACGTGTATGTTTCATTAGCTTGCTTTTCCAAAGCATCAACTTTTTCTTGATCAATATATTCAAGTTTATAATCTAACTTATAGAAATTATCAGGCATGACGTTATCATATGTTATTTCAGTTACTCTGAAAAGATATACATCATGAAGATAAGGAATCATGAAAAAGTCATTTTCTAATGGCTTAATAGTTCCGGGTAGTACTATTGCTTCACTATTAAAATCAGTATCTAATCCTTGATCCATTTCCTGTATTTGTGGAATAACTTGCTCAATACCATAAAGAGGAAAATTTTGAATCTTTTTATATTTTATTGGAGAACGAAAACCAATTATTGATGAAATATCTTTGAATCCTTCGTCCACTGTAGTTTCATCAGGATTAATATGATAATAAGTGACAAATGTAGGGGTAGTATCTAAAAATCTCGACATTGGAGACTTTAACTTTTCTTCATATTGAAAGATGTTATCTTGTACCATCTTTTTCTCATCTATAATTAATGCCATTCATTTCACCTTCCTTTAAGGATAAAAGTCTATTAAGATTATGTTTTTTCTGTTTTTTCTTACGGTTATACATCATCTTTTTGAATAATGATTTTTACAATAATCATAATTGAAAGATAAAATAAGGAGGATAAAGGTTATGGGTAAAAATAAAAAAAATAAAAAGGTAAATCAAGGTTATGATCAAAAAGAACTTGATGAAATAGCTGATTGCCTTGAAGAATATATAGATATATTCGATACTTTTATATATAAAGAGGGGACAAAAAAAGAAGATTACAAGAAAGCGATGAAAACAGTAAAAAAAGCAATAAAAAATCTCAGACGTGGAGATGGAGATGCTGTTTTTGATAGAGAACGATATGAAGAAATGATGGAAAGAAAGTATAGGAGATGTGACAATGACAGTAACGATCATTGTTAAAGATAACACTTTCTTTGCATTTAGTTGTAATCAAGGCCATATCAAATCGTTTAAAGAACAACGAAATGAAAGTAAATACTTAGTAAAAAAGATAAAAATGTCTGAAGATGAGTATTATATTTTTCGTCATAAAAATCTTTTAAAAGAATTAGTTGAAATTTATTTATATGATGGAAAAAATGATATTATCGTTATTGGGACTAATGAGGAGGATAATAACATATCATATATTTGTGATAGGTTCCTCTCTTTATTATCTGATATTAATATGTATTTTCAGAAAGACTTTCCAATAAAAGTTAAATTTTTGAGTCTTATTAATAAGGCAACAAATATAACTAATGATAAGAATGAAATTCAACTTGATACATTTAATATATTTTACACATTATATATTAATGAAAACAAAGAAAGTCATTCTTATAAATTTCTTAAGAAATTATTAAGTGATTAGAAATCTAATCAAAAAATAATTTACAATAAAAAAATAATATTTTAATGAAAGGACGAAATTAAAATGAAAAAGGATAATGAAGTAACAGAGGTAGTTTCAACAAAAGAGCAACAGCCATACATGCAATCTCCAGTAGTACAGGTTGTCGTACCAAATGCTGAAGAAATGGAAAATCTTTTCCGTTCCTTTGATTGTGTTGTAAACGTTACATTTGGTAATGTAACAGACACTAACAATAAGCTTGGTGACCTGAATCTGTCATATGAAACCACATATGATAATGGTACTATAAGATTCGACTCTATTATATGTGGAATGGAGACGAAGTATGATACTGTTTCATTACCAATTATGCAGGGATGTATAATGACATTAATAAAGTATTTCATAGGAAAGTCAAAAGAAAGCGATAAGTTTAAAAATGTACTTTTCTTCATGAATGCTGATTATTTTGAAAACGAATTTGGAATTAGTATGATTCCAGATGCAATCGGCTATCTCCATTCAGCAATTATTGCTGTTAATGATACTGAAGATGTTGTATTTAATGTTGCTATTGCAAGTAGTAATAGTAAGAGATATAAAGATGACATCAGTTTTATCAGCAATAAGAAAAAGAAAGATAAAAAGGATAAGAAAAAGAAAAAAGGTAAGTAACCTTTAATATAAACGACTAACGAATATTCGTTAGTCGTTTATATTTTTTATAATGATATAATCTTATTTTGATTTTGACAGATTGTATAATTATATTTTGAAAGGAAGGTTTTATGTTTGATTCAAAGACACCCGGTGATGAAATATTTGATTTAATATACAATGAGTATATTTATAATTGTGATTTAGATAAATCATCACAGGTATTGAAAAATTTATCAGCATTAGTTGAAAACCGAATAGCATATTTAATATGCTCATCAGATGATCTTCTGAATGGGCAGGTATGCAGTTATAATATTGCATCATATTATATGTGTAAGAAAAATAAGAAAAACAGAAAATATCTCAAAAATAAAGAGATGATAGACCAATGGGCAATGTTGAAAAACTATGCAGATGAAAACCCAGAACTTAGTAAAATCAAGGAATACGCTCTTGATACTGGAACATATACTGCTGAGTTGAAAGATGATACATTTTTAATATTTATAGTTGATGAAACTGATAAAAAAGACCCATATTATATCAGTACAAAACTGTATTTTATAGGTTATAAAGCAGATAAATATCGAAAGAAGTATCTTAAATTAGTTCATCACTATAATGACCTTAAGAATAATGATAAAGACGAAGTAATAATCTATAGTAATATATCTAAAGGAGCGAAAACAACAAAATTTCGTTCTTTTGATAATTTGATTATGAATAACAAGGAAGAAGTAATCAAATATATAGATAAATGGGTAACAAATATTCCTGAATTTTATAAAAGAGATATCATACCAAAATTATCTATATTACTATATGGAAAACCAGGAACCGGTAAATCATCTTTTTATAAAGCTCTAGCTAATCATCTTGGTATCAAGCGTATATGCTCTATCAGTCCAGATTATTTTATCAATACTGATGGACGTAATCGAATGATGTCATATTCACAATCAGATGAACCAACGATATATGTTATAGATGACATTGATTGTATCTGTAACTCAAGAGATAATGATATAACGAATAATAACTCTATAATATTATCATCTTTATTGGAGTTTCTTGATAATCCAAATACATGTTATTTCAAAGCTAAAGATGGAAAATATTATCCATGTTCAATTGTAGTAGCAACAACAAACTACTACGATAAATTAGATAAAGCTGTTAGTCGTTATGGTAGATTTGATTATCAAATTCATATGACAGATTTTAATAAAAAATCTGCTGAAGAAATGTGTGAAACATATGGTTTAAGTTTAACCGATGTTATAGATGAAGATAAGATTAATGATGATTTTTCTATATCACCAGCTAAACTTCAAGCTTTATGTCATAAAAATATTGAAAAGAGTCTCAAAAATAATGAATAGGAGGAATTTTATTATGAAACTCAAAAAGAAAAAGAACGACATGAAAATTGCTGAACAGAATATAAAAATTCTGAAGTCAGGCAAGATTAAAGTTAAGAAAGGACAGAAAATATCTCTTGACCCTTATATAGAAGACTCCATAGAGAATACAATTTGTTCAAGGTCAACAGGTATTATATCAAAAGAAGACGTTGTAGTTTCTAATGGCAATATAACTAATATTACAGCTAATCTTTCTTCTATGAAGAGAACTGCAGATATGCTCTCAAGGACATCAACATCGACAACTTATACAATAACACATGTTATTAATAAGAAAGAGTCTGGTGAAATATTTGATTTTCTTGATGATAGCATCATTGGTGTTCTTTTGAGAACATCAACGTTGGCAACTATATATAAGAAAATTAAAGATGAATGGCTTGACCTTAATGATGAAGATAAGACATCATTCTTTAACGTTCTCTATATTCCTAATATCTTTGTTTTCCTTGATGAAGATGGAAAAATAAAGAAGAAACCATATAAGGTTAATCTTCTTCTTGTAGCTATTCCTACACTTAAGCATTTCAGTGAAATTAAAATTGAAGGAATAGAAGAGGTAGATGATTCTATCTATACAAAGAAGATAGTTGATGAAATTACAGATATAGCTATCAAGTGTGGAGCTAAAAATCTTATTGTAGCACCATACTGCCATAAAGTATTTCTGAATGATCCTCATTATACTGCAGAATTATGGAAAGATGCAACATCAAGTGGTCGTATCATTTCTCATATATCAAGTATTGATTTTGCAGTAAATGACGATGACTTATATATCATTTTCTCGAAGAATCTACTTCAGCTAGTTGGTGGAATGGGTTCTCTGAAAAGCTAAAGTGAAAATTAATAAGATTCTAGTATTTTATTTAGTTATAAATACTAGAATCTTATTTTCATTTTCACAATTTTATAAACTTTTAAGGATGGTGATTAAAATGGCAAACGAAAATGTTAATCTTTTGAAGGATGTTCCTGTTATTAATAATCGTAAAGAATTAAAACAGTGGTTACGACCAATGTATATAATTTCGGATTATTTATCTGATTACGATACTTACAGGACATTTCATCAGAAACTTTATAACCTTATTAAGGGTTGTTTTGTCATAAAAGAATGTAGAGAATACCCTATTAAATTTAAGTTTTATAAAGAGGATAAAGAAACATATTCTCTTGAATTCAGACACTTCATAATTAATACCGTTGTATGGTATCCATTCGTTGAGTTAAATGATATTCATGTATTGAATAAATCATTTATTCTTGACTGTTATAACGATATACCTGACATTGAAGAAAAGTATATCAATAATAAACTTATAGCAACTTTAAGAGATTATCATGTAAAATCTACTAAAGTAAACCTTGCTATTAGTGAAGTTCTTTATGGACTGAGACAAATTTCAATTGATTTCTCACTTATATTGGGATTAAACTTTGATATGCCGATGTTTATTGACCTTTATAACAATAATAATGAAATCAGAGAACTTATGGAATGTAAATTTGACCAAAGTTTACAGCCATATGAAATAGAGCAATTGCTTAATGAATATGAAGCAAAAGAGATTGATATACTCACATCAATACCTGATAATCCACTTGGTATTCTTCTTAGAGCTAAGACTGGTATAAAGCATAAACAGTTAAGAGAATTCACTATTAGTGGTGGTTTGAAGCCAACACTTACTGGTGAAACAATTCCTATCGTTAATGAAAATAGCACTGTTGTTGGAGGTTTGAGTAAGGCATCTACTTTCTATATTGATGCATTGGGTGCTCGTAAGTCACTTGTTACAAATAAAAAGGTAATGGGTAGAGCGGGTTACTTTGGTAAGATTGTTTTGATGCTTGCATGCACTCTTTCTATTTCAACAACAGTATCAAACTGTAATACAAAACATCTTGTTACTTATGACGTTCTTAATAAGAAAGTCTTAAAGAAGCTTGATGGTAAGTATTATAAGATTAATGATGATGACGATCTAAAACTTTTGGATGCTAATAAGGATACACATCTTATAGGTAAGAGTATCAAGGTTCGTTCCGCCGCTACATGTGCATGTGGTAATCAAGTTTGTCCAACATGTATTGGTAAAATTGCAACTATTAACCAAGATATCACTGATGGTTATTCTGCTTTTGCTTCAGAAGAAATTACAAAAGTTATCAATCAGTCAATACTATCTACTAAGCATCTTCTTACAACTAATTCAGAAGTTATAAAATTTAATAAAGAATTTTATGATTTCTTTAGTATATGTGGTGGTGAAATTACACCAATCGTTAATGATAACCAAAAAGTACCAAACATTAATGATTATGCTATATACATCAATCCAAATGATGTAGAAAAAGTTGAAGAAATGGATGATGACTCATTATATAATACCGTAATTACAAACGGAAGATTTTATGTAAGAAATCTTGTAGACTCATCTGTTCCCGATATCGAAATCAAGGCTGATGGTGATAAAGAAATCTTCTTATCAGAAAAAGCTATTGAAGAATTCAATCATAATAAGGGATTAATTGAATTCCAGGATTTGGATGATGATACTACAATCTTTGAAATGGTTATTATGAATAATGAGCTTACAAAACCACTTTATGAGCTTATGGATTTGATTAATAAGGAAAAGAAAGCAGGACAAGCAGAAACAATTGATAGTATCTCACAAAAGTTCCTGTTATTGCTTATTGAGTCAGGTATTCATGCGAATGTCGTTGATGCTGAGATTATCATAAATAGACTAATCTATTCGACAGAAAATCCATATCATAGACCTGATTTTACACAGGAAGAAATACCGCCATATGATATATTTACAGTAAGAAAATCACTTGTAAAATATCGTGCTCCTATGGTTGGACTTTCATTCCAGAGTATTAAAGAGCAATTACTTGATAATGACTTCTTTACTGGTCGTAATGAAACATCATTTGTTGATGATTACTTCAAACCAGTTTTAAATGTTAATGAGGAATAATTATTTTAAGGAGTTATTTATTAAATTAAATAACTCCTTTTAATATTTTTATATAATGATAGGAGAATAGTTATGAAGCAATTGGTAATAGTGGGTTCTTACATATTATTATCTATATTAGTATTACTCTTTAATTATGGTGTACATAAAGTTAGTGTTTTTCATGATGATAAAGATTATAATATGGATGTGGATGATGAAAGGAGTGAAAATAAAGATGAAAAATGACAATTATATCTCATGGACTGAGTATTTTATGTCTCTAGCCGTACTAAGTTCAAAAAGAAGTAAAGACCCTAAAACACAAGTTGGAGCTTGTATAGTTAATAATATAACAAACAAAGTTGTATCATTAGGATATAACGGATTTCCACGAGGATGTAGTGATGACATTTATCCGTGGGATAAAATACATGGTGACGATTATAACAGTAAATATATGTATGTTGTACATGCTGAAATGAATGCAATATTAAATACACATTTGAATGATAGTGGTAAATATAGTTTATATGTTACACATTCACCTTGTGCCGATTGCATGAAAGCAATTATACAATCAGGTATCGAAACTGTATACTATCTTCATCAATATGACCCTGAATCTAGTAATACGAAAGCTAGTTTCAGAATGGCTAAAAGTGCTAATATCAACCTAATACCATTCACGGTAACAGATGTAATGACGACCTTAAAATCATTAATGAATGAATAATAAAAGAGTATAAAAATTAAAATGAGGGGAACAAAAAATATGAATTCAGAAAAATATATTGAATATCAGAAATGTGGTAATTTGATTGATTTCTATCATCATATTATGAAAGAATGTAATCAAATAATAAAATACAATCAATTCTTAAAATCTTTATACTCAATTTTAGAAACTTTCACTAATGAAAAAAGAGCTAACGTTTTCAGGTATTATTATATCTATAATCATTCAATTGTATGGATTAGATATAATCTTGATTTCCGTTCTTGTACAGCTGTTGAAAGGATGATTCATACTGCAGAAAAGGAGATTTCTAAAAAATTTGTAATAATGATGGGTATTAGAAATACATATAATGAAACTAAAGAATAATTAATAAAGGTATAAGTTATTTAACTTATACCTTTATTTTTTTATCCGTATTTTAAACATATATATTTATATAACATTTTCGTGATAAAAGAAATAAAGACAGATGTTAAAGTCTTTAAAACATAGGAAGGAAAAAATTATGAGTGTTATATTAATTCCAATAATAGCATACGCTATTATTTTTACATCCGCTGAACTTACAACTAATATTATAAGAAAGAAAGAAGAAAAGGAGGAGAAATAATGATTATTTTCACAATTTGTTTAACAATTTATATCATTTGTAACATAAGTTACAATCATGATATAAAAAAGAATGGTTGATTTCAACCATTCTTTTTTTTATAATTTTTTATGTTATTTTTTTCCTTTCACTTTCTTGTAAAAACCCTTTTTTATTTTCCCAAAGACAATCTGTTAATCTGTTTATAGAGAAAGGATGAATTGTTTTGAATCAAATGAAAATTATAAAACGTAATGGTGAAGAAGTTAAATTTAATAAAGAAAAGATAATACAAGCTATCTCTAAGGCAAACAAAGAAATTAAACCTAGTTTACAATTTTCTTTTAATACCATATATGAAATAGCTACAAAAATAGAAAACGATTGTAGTAAAAAATTGACTACAGTATCTGTAGAAGATATACAGGAATTAGTTGAAGAATATCTTATGAAATATTCAGCATTTGATATTGCAAAAAAATATATCAAGTATCGTTATGAACATGAACTTTTAAGAAAACAAAACTCAACAGATAAACAGATATTATCTATTGTAGATTCAAATAATGAACTTATTAAACAGGAAAACTCAAATAAAAATCCTACAATAAATAGTACACAGAGAGATTATATTGCTGGTGAAGTATCTAAGGATATATCTAAAAGATATTTATTACCAGAAGATGTAAATAATGCACATGAAGAAGGTATTATACATTTTCATGATGAAGATTATTTCCTACAGCATATTAGTAACTGTTGTTTAGTTAATCTCTATGATATGCTTATGAATGGAACAGTTATCAGTGATACTATGATAGATAGACCTAAGTCTTTTTCAACTGCTTGTAATATAGCAACACAGATAATGGCTCAGGTTGCTAGTAGCCAATATGGTGGTCAATCTATGTCATTAGCACATCTTGTTCCTTTTGTTGATATTTCAAGACAAGAAATTAAAAAATCAGTTGAAGAAGAATTTACTGATGTTATTATAGATGAGAATTCAAGATTTAAATCAAAATCTGAATATATTGATTATGTAGTATCGAAGATATTAAAGAAAGAAATCAATAAAGGAGTACAAACTATTCAATATCAAGTTTTGACTCTTATGACCACAAATGGTCAAACTCCATTCATTACATTATTTATGTATCTTGATGAAGTTCCTGCTGGACAACAGAGAGACGATTTAGCATTAATTATTGAAGAAGTTCTTAATCAACGTATTAAAGGAACGAAAAATGAAAAGGGTGTATATATTACTCCTTCATTCCCAAAACTTATTTATGTACTTGATGAAGATAATATTAGTGAAGATGCACCATATTGGTATTTAACTAAACTTGCTGCTAAATGCACAAGTAAACGTATGGTCCCAGATTATATATCTGCTAAAATTCAAAAAGAATTAAAACAAGGTAATGTCTATACATGTATGGGTTGTGTTGATGGAGATGAACTTATTACATATAAATATAAAGATGTTTTATATGTAGAAACATTCCTAAATGCATGGAGTCGTTTAAGTATTGATTTTGAAGTTCAGAGTCTGAATGAAGGTACTGATGATTATACATATATGAACCTTGAAGGTGTATCAATATATGATACATATAAGGGATTTGTTAATACAGAAAGAATGATTAAGAATAAATGGACTAAGTGGAAAAAAGTTTATCTTGGTTGTAGTCGTGAAATTCTTTGTACTGATAATCACCCATTTGAAACAGAAAATAGAGGAGTTGTATTAGCAAAGGATTTACAACCATCTGATATTATATCAGTAAATTATAGTCAAATAACTGAAACAGATAATGAAAAGATTATCAAGAATCTTTATGATGATATGTATAATGCTGGTATGAAATCATTTAGAGATATTAATAATATACCTAATCAGGTATTTAGTACATCAAAAGAAGATAGATTAAAATATTCAGCAGGTATTATTGAATCTAATGATAGTGGAGTAGTAAATTTCCATCGAAATACAATTTCTATGAAAGTTAATGGAAAAAAATATGCACTTAAGTTAGTAGCACTATTCCAATCAGTTGGTATGCCAACTAAGATTAATTCAATAACTAAAACTAAATATAATAATATCAATGAATATTATTTATATATTAATCCTTGTTATGATTTACTTAAGTATTTCAAAAACAAAATTAATATTGCAAATATAGAACCAATATGTAATACTAATAGGCAATATAACTTATCAACAGACATATCATATATAGATGATGTTCCAGTTATGGAAGTTAGAGATGTTGAAAGAGATGCTTACAGTTATGATGTAACGACTGAATCTGGTCATTTTGAAGTAAGTGGCATCTATAGTCATAATTGTCGTTCATTTTTAACAGTAGAAGATAATGTAAGAAACGAAGATGGAACTCATAAGTTCTATGGACGGTTAACCACTCGTGTTGAGCTGTCCTTAAACCCTGTGAACGCATAATAAAGCGGTGTGAAGAAAAAATCTTTGCTAACGGTGAATCCTTTTTTAATAAGGCAATACCGTGCCAATAATCAAATTTAATTTTACTCACATTTGAATAAACTAATCAAAATAGAGAAAGGATGTAAATAATAATGATTATTAATAATATGAAATATCGAAAAATTGATAATAATTATTATATAAATCAATATGGAGATGTTTATTCAAAGTTTATTAATAGGCATTTAAAACATAATATCGATATTGATGGTTACCATCGAGTTGATATACATGGAAAACATAAAAAAGTCCATAGACTTGTATATCAATACTGGATAGGACCAATCCCTAATAATAAACAAGTTAATCATAAAGATGATGATAAAAATAATAATCGTATTGAGAATTTATACCTCGGTACACAAAAAGAAAATATTTCTGATTGTATTAAAAATAATCATAGAAAAGGGCACATTTATACGTTAATTGTATATGATCAAAAAAATCAAAAAACAATTACATTTTGTCCAGCACATGATTTTTTCAAATATTCAGGACATTCGTCATCATCTAAATCATTGAAAAAATGCTTTAAAACAAAATGGTTTCAAGAACGATATAAAATTATTAAATTTGATAAAGGTGTAACGACTATCGAAAACATAACTTAATATATTAAGTGAAGAAGTGAGTAGAGTAGAATTGAGTTTATTACAATTCGAAGCGCAGGGCATATATAAAAATATTATATATGAAGAGATAGTCTGATCCTCATAGTGATATGAGTTAACAAAAAAAAGTCAACCAGGGAGTTGTTACAATCAATTTGGTTGATGTTGCTTTAACTGCAAAAACACAAACAGAGAATCCTAATATAGAAGAAGCTTTCTGGAAAATATATGATGAAAGACTTGAATTATGTCATAAGGCATTAAGAGCTCGTCATGAAAGACTACTTGGAACAAAATCAGATAATGCACCTATATTCTGGCAGTATGGTGCTATTTCTAGATTGAAAAAAGGAGAAACCATTGATAAATTACTTTATGGTGGTTATTCTACATTATCATTAGGATATGCTGGATTATATGAGTGTGTAAAAGCTATGACTGGTAAATCACACACAGACCCTAAAGCAACTGATTTTGCCTTAGCTGTAATGCAAAAACTAAATGACAAATGTGCTGAATGGAGAAATGCAGAAAATATAGCTTATTCTGTTTATGGTACTCCACTTGAAAGTACTACATATAAATTTGCAAAATGCCTAAGAAAACGTTTTGGTGTTATCGAAGGTATTACGGATAAAAATTATATTACTAATAGTTATCATATTAAAGTTACTGAACCAATAGATGCTTTCAGTAAATTGACATTTGAATCTAAATTCCAAAAATTATCTCCAGGTGGTGCAATTAGTTATGTAGAAGCACCTAATATGGAGAATAATATTGAAGCAGTTCTTGAACTCTTAAAGCATATCTATAATACAATTATGTATGCAGAAATAAATATAAAGAGTGATTATTGTCATGAATGTGGATATACTGGAGAAATTCAAATAGTTGAAGATGAGAATGGTAAACTAGTATGGGAATGTCCAAATTGTAAAAATAGAGATCAATCGAAAATGAACGTCGCTCGCAGGACATGCGGTTATATAGGAAATCATTTTTGGAATCAAGGACGTACTCAGGAAATCAAAGAAAGATATGTACACTGTGACAACCATGAAATTGATTTAGAGAAATAATACAAATAAAATAATAAGTATGGATTAAATAAAATCCATACTTATTATTTTTTATATTTATGGTGAAAATAACAAAAATTTAAAATTTTATTTATGTTTTAAAGAATAAATGGGAGTGATTTTTTATGTTAAAATATGCTAAAATACGAGATAGAGATATAGCCAATGGACCAGGTGTACGAGTATCTATTTTTTTCCAAGGATGCTTACATCAGTGTCAAGGTTGCTTTAATCCAGAAACTTGGAATCCTAAAATGGGATTTGAATTAACTAAAGAAAAAATAGATAAAATTTTAGATTTATGTGGTAAAGAGTATATTAATGGAATTTCTCTTTTAGGTGGAGATCCATTTTATATATTTGATAAAAGAAATAATAACATGAAAACAGAACGAGATCTTTTTTTATACTTAATTACAACTTTTAAAAAACGTTATCCAGAAAAAAGTATATGGATATGGACAGGTTATTCTATAGAAGACTGTCTTACTGGTTGTGGATTTATAAATAATGACGATTTATATTCAGTATTAAATAACAGCGATGTTTTAATCGATGGTCATTTTATTGAAAAATATAAAATTCCAAATCTAAAATATAGAGGCTCAACGAATCAACGAATTATTGATTTACCTGCAACATTATCCACTTATAAATCAAATAAAGATCATAATGTTAATATATTATACAGTATTAAGATTATTGATATTAATTCATAATTATATAATATTTCTATGTAAAAATATTTTAAGGGGGAATAACTTATGGACTGTTATTTATCAAAAAAATGCTTTTCCGATGATGTATATAAAACATTGGAAAAGAAAATATGTATTATGGAGATTTATAATCCAAAATTACGAATATC
>OGQP01000208.1_pt1 | contig 42947 bp, 39 predicted proteins | sample 1553251 | NCBI WGS metagenome assembly OGQP01 (sample SAMEA2580016, study PRJEB22360) | human gut metagenome | biome: human gut; feature: human-associated habitat; material: faeces | place: Denmark | collected 2008/2010 | reverse complement strand
AAAATGGCTTGTGAGCTAATATTGTAGTGAAATGTAAATTAGAGGAAGCAATCTTTGGGCGAGAACTCGGAGGTTGCTTCCTCTTTTGTTGAGATAATTGCAGGCATTGGCAGTAGGACAGGGCTTCATCGCTTACAAAATAGGGGGATTATGTAAAAGTAAATTGGTTATAACAGATGCACAACTGCCTTGATTGTGGTAAAATATTGAAATAAAGTTTCACGCAAGAAGGTGATCACCATGAAACAACACAAGTATTTAAAGATAACAATTTCACTCATTCTCCTCATTGCGCTTATCACGGCTGCGAGCATCTTTTTGTCATACAATGTTTTGAAGGTCAGGACATTTTCGTATGAGACGGACAAGGCTGTGGACCCGGTGAGGGCGGTAGTGATTTCGGATCTGCATGAGCACGAGTTTGGAAAGGATAATGTGAAGCTGGTGGAGCAGCTTAGTAAGCTGGCACCAGTGTGCTATTCACTTGGCAATCATGAGGAGTCTTATATGGCGAAGACGGACTGGAATTTTCCGACAGAGATTGAGAAGGCGGGAGCACATTTTCTGGATAAGGAGTATGTAGATGTGGATATTCGCGGGACGAAACTGCGGATTGGGGGGATGTTTTCCTATGCATTTGGAGCGGATGGAAAGGATTCGGCGGCTGCGGCACCGGAGGATGTGAAGAATTTTCTGATGGATTTTCAGGATACGGACCGTTTGAAGATCATGATGGCGCACAGACCGGATTCCTTTATATTTGGAGATGCGGCGTCGGTGTGGGATGTGGATCTGGTTGTGAGCGGACATGACCACGGTGGACAGGTAGTCGTGCCATTTGCGGGGGGAGTGTTTGGCGGAGACCAGGGATATTTTCCAAAGTATGTGCATGGCATGTATGAGAAGGAGAGGCTGCATCTGTTCGTGTCGAGTGGGCTTGGAAGCGCCAACGAGCCGTTGCCGAGGGTGAATAATCTGCCGGAGGTGGCTGTGGTGGAGATTGAGAAATCAACTCAAACTTGATGATGCGAAGCAGACATGCTATATTATATAGGAAGAAAGACGAAATATCCTAGAAAGAATGAGGAGAAAAAATGAGAGTAGACGATGGATTTGTATTAAGAGAAATTGCAGGAGATTATGTGATTATCCCAACCGGTAAAACGGTGCTTGATTTTAACGGAATGATAACGGTCAATGAGGTGGGAGTTTCTATCTGGAAGATGCTGCAGGAGGAGACGACATTTGAAAATATTGTGAAGGGCATTTTGGATGAGTACGATGCCGATGAGGAGACCGTGAAGGCGGATGTGCAGGAATTTTTGGACCGCATTAAAGAGGCCGGGATATTGAAATAGAGGTGTATGAGAAAACGAGTCTCAATGTTTATTTTTTAAGATGGCTTCATATGTATAGTAGGAAAATTACCAAATCATATCAAATTTTTTAGATTATATATAAAAAAATCTACAAATTATACAAAATATAACATTTTTGGGATGATTTACCTATTGTATTTTCATCAAAAAAACTTTAGAATATTTTAGAATAAATCTATTGCTAAAACTATGTTTTCGCATAGCAGTAGAAATAACCTATTAATCATACTCAATTTAAAGGGAAGGGAGAGGAAAGTATGAGAAAAAAATTTAAGAAACGGTTGCTCGGAATCATCCTTACCATCTTGATGGTGGTTAGCGTGATACCTGTGCAGCAAGTACAGCCCGTAAAAGCGGCAGATACGCAAATTATTTATCTTGAAATATCAGGAGGAGTAACAGGATGGACAACGCCAGGTGTTCACGCGTTAGATGCCAAGGATACGATAGTAAATAATTTGTTTGCGATGGATAAAGTTGCAGGCAGTGACAATATTTATAAGGCAAATATTGCTGCAAATGCTACAAAAGTAATTTTTACACCAAATAATACATGGGAAAAAGGAGAAACAGATACAGTTTCTATTAGAGATGCCAATGCAGATTTAAAAACAACATATCCATGCTATAAAGTTACATCTTTCCAAAAGGGGTCAAAACAATGTTGGAAAGGTCATTGGACAACATACAGTACCGGAGATGAAGTTTTAAAAGAAAGATTTTATGTTTCCACTAATTTGGTTGATTACATCAATGATGCTAGATTTGACTCAGGAAATAAAACGAGAGGATACAGTGACAACAATCAAGGAACAGTTGTTGATGGCTCAGAAAAAGGAGCAAATGTTTACAGTTATTTAGATGCTGCAATATCGGGAAGCCCATGGTATAATAGTTCTGGTCAAGATTCAAAAGCATGTCAATATACATATCCATTGTACTTTGGTAACATGTTCGATACCAAAAATAGATATGGACGCATGTTAAATGGAAATTGGTATGGACTTAATAACTTTAGTGTGGGTGCCAATGTGGCTTTAGAAGAAAAAACCACAACTGAGGGAAAGTGCTTTTATGGAGCAGCAGCACAAGGTTTAGTAGGTGATAAACTGGTTGATGGGAAAATGGTAGATCCGATGAATTCAAGTGTTGTTCTGCCTTATTTCTCTGGGGAAGCGATTCATCCATATAAAAATGGTAGTGAAATTGATAACAACAAGAACTTATCTGAATATTACAATGGTTTACAGTTCCCATTCAAGCAGACAAAGGATAAAAATGGCGTAATTACATACTCTTATGATTCGGGAAAGGATTATGCTGTATATTATAATTTTGAAAAGAATTGTTTCTATGAAAGTCCGGAGCATATTAAAAATGAAACAACAAATGATGGTACAGCACCAGAAGATGGATTCTATCCATTGAACAAACCAGGAGATCCTCGTAAAGCTGTAAATATGGGATTTGGTACTGAATTTACGATTCCATTTACATTATCAAAAGATGGAAAAATCAATGGTAAGGACATAACATTTAACTTCACTGGTGATGATGATGTGTGGGTATTCATTGATGACTACCTTGTTTTAGACATGGGTGGTGCACATAGAATGGCAAGAGGAACAATTGACTTCGCACAGAAAAATGTAACAGTTGAACGCGCATTTACACCAGATAAGTCCACAACGGCTGCTTGGAAAGATGGAGCTACTCGTGCAAATCAGACATCAACGGAAAGGTTAAAGACATTTGCAGATATTAAAACAGGCGATGGAAAGACTTTTGCAGATATCATGGCAAATGATTCAAAAGTACATACACTGAAGATGTTCTACATGGAACGTGGTATGTTCGATTCCAATATGTCTGTAAGCTTTAACTTTTCACCTATTCCATCAGGTTTAACACTTAGTAAAGACGTTGACACTAAACCAGTAAATGATGGATTAAAGTCAGTTGTAGAGACAAAAGATAATTTTGATTTTACAGTTAAAGATACAGATCCAAGAATAGAATACAATTATGAAAAAGACTATAATGGTACAGGTATAGAAAGTGAGACTACAAAAGATGGAGTTGTAAAAGGACTTGCTGATAATGTATACGCAAAGAACTTTGAATATACTGAAGCAGATTCAAAAGGTAATAAAGGCTTAAAAATTGGTACAGACTTTACAATTACAGAGAAAGAAAATTCCAATTATTCTACTAGATGGTTTGTTACGGATATTTCAACTCTAGCTACCAAAGAGAGTGGAAGTGGACGGATTTCAACCTTCAAATTAGGAGAAGCTGGATCAGATGTGACAAAAGTAAATTACAACGTTAACTTTGTAAATACACCAAAGGTAGGTACTGTGAATATAACCAAGGCATGGGATGGTGATGTTCCGGATACACTGAAAAATACAGAGTTCCCATTCAAGGTGGAAGTTGACTTGGATGGTGTAGCTGATGAATATGGATATTCGCCATATCCTTTGGAATATACTGTAGATGGAAAAGATTCTTATACTACCGAGGCAGATGGTAGCTTTAAATTAAAGTGTGGTCAGAAAGCTGCTTTTAAAGGTATTCCGATAGGAGCAACAGTTAAAGTAACAGAAACAAAAACTACTGATGGAAAGTCATGGGTAGTAAGTGGACAAGAATTCAAAGAAAGTGCTGCAGTTACAGATGGTTCTAATGAAACTTTAACGATTACCAATGCCACCATGACTATACCTTCGGATAAAGTGATTTATGTTGAAGCAGGAAAAGATACATTTTATAAACCAGCTAATGTTGAAACAGGCTATACTGTTTCTAAAATGTCCGATGGACTGACTTATACAGATAAAGGTTTCAATGGTGCAGAGCCAAACAAATCATATACAGCTAACTATACAGGATTTAACAGCGATGGAGCAATAGTAAATGGTACAATTACTGTATATACATATCAGGCAACGGATAAGGTTTATGTATTCGATTACGGTCTAGAGTCAAACATTGCAGATACATCAACTGGAAATGGATTATTCCAGGGTGGTACATTCTATAATGATAATGCTAAAGATGCATATGCAACCACTGCAAAACTGAATCAGATTACTCCGGCAGATGGTAATAATCAGACAAAGATAACGGCTAAACAAACTGTAATCAACAACAATGGCTCAGCAGATGATGCAGTAACATTCAAGCCAATTGCATTCATGGATAAGGCTGAGGATTACACTTATACAGCAGATATTACAAAAAAGAATGAAACACTTGAACCAAACAATCCAGAAACTGGTACAACCGTAACTGGTACAATCAAGACAATGCCGGCAAACGTTGTTTACTATGAAGATGACTTCAATGCAACTTCGGATAATAAAGATGGAACAGCAAAGATTGTTTATTCTGGAGACACCAATAAAGTAGGAAAATCTGTAGAGTTAACACAGAGCAATGGACAGACAGAACAGTATGGACATGACGATGCATATGCAAAAGGAACGGGTGACAGCGCTGGAAGTTCTACAGCTATGACATCAAAAACAGATTCTAAAACAAATAGATATATTACAAAAGCAACCTTTAGGTTCAAAGGAACAGGATTTGATGTAGTTGGACGTACCAGTAAAGAAACAACAACAGTTTCTTACCGAGTAATGGATTCGACTGGAAAGGTTGAATCTATGGGTGTAGTTGATACATTTTACGCAAACGGTGATTTATACCAGATCCCAGTTATTCACGTTGAAGGACTTGCATATAATACAGAGCATACAGTTGAACTTGTGATTGGAGAAAGTTCAGTGAGTGAAAATGAGAAGCGTAATGTATTCTATCTGGATGGTATTCGTATTTACAATCCAATGGGTGAACAGGGTGACAATGACTATATTGATAACGAAGAGAATGTTAATATTACAAAAGTGAGTGATCTGATTCTTGGAGATGGAAAGATTACAGAAAAAGGTGTGACGGATGGGGAGGACGCACTTATAACAGACATTGATATTCCAGGTTCTAAAGCGGCAATTATGGGTTATTTTGATAACAAATTAAATGCCATTGGAGTAAATGTTACAGAAAGCATTGAAGGCGATGCAGCAACTGATACAGAATCTGTTATAGAATACCTTCATTCAGGACCAAATAATGAAGTCTATCTTGGAAGCGGTTCGGCTTTAGGAATGGTTGTAAAGGAAACGGAAGATACTGCACGAACACTTCAGATTGAAGCAAAAGCAGTAAAGACTGGCGTGATAGGAGAATCAACTAAAGCGAGCATGAATCTTAACTATCTTACGCTAAATGAAAAAAGAGACGGTATAGAAGAGAAGACAGCAGATACAGTGAATACAGCAACAGCTATGTACTATAAGATTCCGGTTGAAGATACAATCAGTCTTGGAAATGGATATTATCTGGTAGCAGTACTTGGAGCAGAATCAGCAGATGGTTCATACGTGCTCTCCTTTACGAATGTAAAGTCAAAGGGATATAAGATATATAATGCATTAAGAGCAACTTCAAAAGAAAAAGAAGATGAAGAAATGGAAGCACTCCGTACAGAACTTGAGAAGTATATCGAATTTGATCTTAATAGCACAGAACAGCCTCCTTATTTTGCAGACTTTAAGCCGGCAAAAGGACTGGGAGCAATACGAAGAGGAAAGTGGATCCATTATGATGTTACAGTAAGTAAAGATAAGGTAGAGGCAGCAAAGAAAGATACAAAAGGAAATCCGGAATTAGTATTGTACTTTAATAATAAGGGAACGCTTACACCAGTTACTGCATATGTTGAGTTTGCAAAAACCAATAAGGATGGTAACTCCGTATATTCAATACGATTTAAGACACCAAATTCACGAGGAAGCTTTGCACTGCAGCTTTATTACAAGGATGCAGAAACTGGACAGCAATCAGCAGAGTTCATAAATGCAGAATTGAAGGTGGCAAGATAGAAAGGAAGGTTTGATATGAAAAAAAAATATCAAAAACCACAATTAGAGTTAGAAAATTTTCGATTAACTGAAGCTGTTTCCGCATGTGAAGATGGACGGTATCTATTTAATACAGCACAGAATTGTGGAAATAATTATGATTATGAGGATGAATTGTTCAGGGCATATGGTTATTTCAATGACGGTTATAAGCATAAATGTAATCAGCCAATACCGTCAGGCTTTGAATATAACGGAACATGTTATCACGGATCAACTGGAAAGAATGTATTTTCATCTTAATTAGAGAACTATTAGATAGTGAGGACGGGCATTTGTTCGCCCTCACTATTTGTATATGAGGAAAAAAGGAATGTATTATTACCATTTTGAAATTGCAGGACTGACGATTGAAATAGCAACACCTTTGGAAATTTCGTTTCATTCAGGGATGAGACCATTTGAAATTTTTGAAAATGAGAAAGAAAAAATAGGATATCAGCTAAAAATAGACTATGAATTTGATGGACTATTAGCTGGAACTGCAAAAAAGGATTGTTATATTATTGAAACTGAAAATGGTTATATCAGAGAAAAGGAAGTTTATAAAAATGGAGAAACATATCAGCTATTGCTGGTTTCCCAAAAGGATGTAAACCAATATTCATTATGCATACCGAAAGGTTTTGCAGAGACTGCACATTTATTTGATGGAATGAATATATGGGATTTTCTGGCATTTGAAGAACCATTATTATATCATCAAGGCTTTCTCCTCCATTCCTCCTTCATATCATGGCAAAATAACGGTATCCTGTTCACAGCACCATCCGGAACAGGCAAATCCACTCAGGCTGACCTATGGAAGAAATATGAGGATGCAGATATCTATAATGGAGACCGAACGATTATAAGGAAAATAGATGGCAAATATTACGGTTTTGGCTCGCCTTACGCCGGTTCATCTGGCATATATCGAAATGAGTCGGCACCAATTAAGGCGATTGTTGTAATAGAGCAGGGACCGGATAACGTAATTCGCAGATTACATGGGCGAGAAGCATTTCTTCCGTTGTTCCGTGAAACATTGATGAATACATGGAATAAAGAGTATATGGAAAAGATGACAGATCTTTTGATGGATGCAGCGTGTCAGATTCCCGTTTATCATCTCTCCTGTCGTCCGGATCAGGACGCAGTAAATACGGTGAAAAACGAGATTTTAAAAGAGTTATAAACAATAAAATATCCCCTAAAAAGAGAATTATCATACATAGATAGTTCTCTTTTTTCTGCAAAATATGTGAAAACACACAAAATAGTGAGGGTGGAGTGCACTCTCACTATTCTAGGTTTAAGGAGATTTTGAGGGATAGGTTGTAATTTATTGGAAGATAGTTTATAGTAAAAGATAAAAAGATGAGAAAAATGGAGGGTACGATGAAACAGAAAAAGAAATTAGGGATTATCATTGCTATTGTAGCCGCTGTATTAGTGGTAGGGGTTATGATTTTTTTTGCACTAAAGCCAAATGGAATAAATTCACAGGAAGAAACGTCAGATGAAAAAGGTTATCATGAACTTGCAGACGGAGAAAATCCAGCAGACATAGATGTAAAGGTTAAGTCCTCTAATGATTTTGTTAAACCAGGAAAGGATACGCTTGATGCTAGTAAGATTCAAGGTTATTCAGCTAAAGTAGGAGACTCTGACAAAAAAGATGATTCTAAGGAAACTGAAAAAGCAGATCAAATCGTTCTTTCCGATCCGAACCTCACGGTTGAGTCAATCGGTGCTTATTCCGGTTCATTTATAGAAGATGGAAGTGACGAGGCGACAAAGAACGTAACAGCTATGCTGATTACGAACAATTCTGACCAGATGCTTCAGGTTGCACTGATTGATTTTCAGGTAAATAGCAATGAGACGGCGAGTTTTAAGGTGACGAATCTTCCGGCAGGAACTTCTACGCTGGTACTTGAGAGCAATAAGCGGGAGTTTTCAGATAAAGATACTTATACATATGGCAATGCGGCTACGGGATATATGGATCAGCCGACGCTCGAAGAGGATAAGGTAGAGTTAAAGACAGAGAATGGAAAGATTACGCTGAAGAATAAGACGGACAAAGAGCTTAAGACTGTTTATGTATATTATAAGTATATGCAGATTGGCGGTGCTTATCTTGGAGGAATTACTTACCGTACACCATTTGAAAATGTGGGCGCAGGCAAGGAAGCAGAGGCAGTTGCGGCACATTTTAATCCGGACAGCAGTCAGATTATGGGAGTACAGATACTTGATAATTAAAAGAGATTGGGGAATAAGTTTATGAAGAAACAACAGGCACCGATGCAGGCGCAGCTTAGAAAATATCTGTATCAGAAGGCGGCACACAATAAAGTGCCGCTTTCCGGTACATTTGAATTGACACCGAGATGCAATATGAATTGCAGGATGTGTTACATTCGAATGAGTGAAGCAGAGATGCGGGCGAGGGGAAGAGAGTATACAGCAGAAGAATGGATTGAGATGGGAAAAGCCTGTGCAAAAGAGGGAATGCTCTTCTTGCTGCTGACGGGCGGGGAACCATTTCTTAGAAAAGATTTTAGACAGATTTATACAGAGTTAAAGAAGCTGGGGTTACTCATCTCAATTAATACGAATGCGACATTGATTGATGAGGAGACCGTGGAGTGGTTAAAGAAGGATCCGCCGATGAAGGTGAATGTGACACTTTATGGTGGTGGAAATGAGACTTATAAAAAGCTGTGTGGACATCCGACCGGATATGATGCAGCTACGAAGGCGATTGATCTGATGCACGATGCGGGCATTTTTGTGAATATCAATGCGAGCTTTACGAAGTACAATCTGGATGATATGGAGGATATCTTTGCATTTGGTAAGAGCAGGGAGATTCAGGTGAATGCGGCTACTTATATGTTCCCGCCGGTACGTAGTGCGAAGGACGGCGTGACGGATGATGAGGTGCGTTTTACAGCAGAAGAGGCCGGAAAGGCGAGGGCGAAGGCGGATATGTACCGCCTGTCTAAGGAGGAGCTTGCGATTCGGTTAAAGGCACTCCATGAAGGAAGAGATGACTTTATGGGCGGTGAGGAAGAGTGTGAGCGCACTCCGGATGAGAAGATGGGATGTATGGCGGGACGGTCGTCGTTCTGGATGACATGGGACGGGCGAATGACGCCTTGCGGCATGATGAATGAGCCGGTAGCCAGACCATTTGAGATTGGTTTTTCGGATGCATGGAAGTTAATCTATCAGGCGACGGATGAGATTTTGCTGCCATCGGAATGCAAGAACTGTAAAAAGCGTTTTGCGTGTATGATGTGCGGGGCGCTTACGATTGCGGAAGGGCACGGATGCAGTTATAAGAAGCCGGAGTATTTGTGCCGGCAGACAGAGGTGTTCCTAGAAGAGATGGAGAAAGAATACCAGAAACGGGAAACAGGGGTACGATGACGAATACACAAAAAGAGCTGTTACAGGCACTTCGGTGCTTTATGCAGGGGGATGAGGAATACCATCTTCCGGAAAGGTTTTCACAGCTAAAGGAGCTGTGTGACCTTGCAGCGATGCATAAGATTTTAGCAATTATATATGAGATGATCCGGAGGGATCCGGTGCTTCTTTTAGAGGAGAATGCGCCACTTGCTGCGAAGTGGAAGAAGAGTGCGATTGCGGAAGTGATGCTGCAGGTGCAAAGGACGGCTGGTTTTCTGGAGCTGTATCAGAAGCTTCGGAAGGAAGGGGTATATCCGCTTGTTGTGAAGGGGCTGATTTGCCGGTCTTTTTATGAAAAGCCGGACTTTCGGATATCAGCGGATGAAGATCTGCTGCTTAGGAAGGAAGAGTTTGAGACCTTTGACCGCATTTTGTTAGAGGAAGGATATAAGAGGCAGGAGCTGGATCCTAAGGATCTGCCGTATGAGATTCCATATCTGAATCCGAGAAATCAGGTATATATAGAGCTTCACTTTTCGTTGTTTGCAGAAGGCGAGGGTGCATATGGTCATCTGAATCAGGAGTTTGCAGGGGTGTTTGACCGATGCATTTGTGAGCAGATTGAGGGAGTGGATATTAAGACACTTTCGCCGACGGACCATATGTTTTATCTGATCTGTCATAGTTTTAAGCATTTTTTACATAGTGGATTTGGAATCAGACAGGTCTGCGACATGGTGATGATGGCAAAGCATTACACGACGCGGATTGACTGGAGAGAGATTCAGGATAAGCTTGCACAGCTTCGAATGGATACATTTTTCAGTGCTCTGGCAAAGATTGGAAGAGAGTATCTGGGATGCTCCTGGGAGAAAACCGGATATGTGGATGATACGCAGGAGAGTGTGGACTGTATGCCGCTTCTTGTGGATTTACTGGAAGGCGGTGTGTATGGCGGGAGCACGATGGCGAGAAGGCACAGCGCGAATATGACGCTGGAAGCTGCTAGGAGAGGCAAAAAGGCGACGTCATCGTCGGTTTGGTCATCGTTGTTTCCGGGTGTTTCTTATATGAAGGGGCGTTATGTGTGGCTCTGTAAGTATCCGTGGCTGCTTCCGGCGGCATGGGTGATGCGGCTGTTTGGATATGCGGCAGACAGGAAGCATACAGAGAATCAGAGTAGTTTAGAGATTGGAAAGAAACGTGTGGAACTTCTTCGGAAGTATCATGTGATAGATTAGGGGACAGATATATGAAGGTGATAGATACAAGAGAATATGTGTCGGTTCTGAAGCAATTGACGGATGAGGGACGGGAAGTCAGCATGCGGATTGCAGGGAATAGTATGGCGCCATTTCTGATTCATGAGCGTGATACGATCTTCTTTAGGAAGCCGGAGGCAAAACTGAAGAAGGGCGATATGGTGTTCTTTAAAAGAAGAAACGGACAGTATATCATGCACAGGATTCACCATGTGAAGCCGGATGGGTATTATATCGTGGGTGATGCGCAGTGTATGATTGAGGGACCGGTCGCAGGGGAACAGGTATTTGCGGTTGTGACGAAAGTCATAAGAAAGGGAAAGACGATACAGCCGGGGGACTTCTGGTGGGAGTTCTTTCGTCATGTGTGGCTGCATATGATTCCGGTTCGAAGACCGGTGATGGCTCTTTATACGAAGCTTCTTTTTAGAGGAGGCAGATCATGAGAGAGAAGAAGACGCAGTTTGAATCGGTCAGAATATTAAAGAAACGATGGAAAGATGGTACATTTTCGGAGATTTTAGAGGACTGGAGATGGATTCTTGGGTATAGCGCAAGGTATAAGGGAGCGATTCTGTTTTATGTTGTGCTGGGAATCTTAAGTACGTCGTTTGGACTTGCGAGCAGTGTGGCGGGTAAGTATCTGATTGATATCATTACGGGTTATCAGACGAGTAAGCTTGCAGTGCTGTTTCTTGTGATGGTTGGCGGACAGGTGTTCAGTCTGTTGTTTGAGAGCCTGATCAACCGGGTTTCCACGAAGCTTAGTATTGATATTAACAATGATATTCAGGCGGATATTTTTGATAAGATTATTGATGCGGACTGGATGGAGATCAGTAAGTATAGCAATGGAGACATTCTGAATCGTTTTAATGGCGATATTCGTACGATCAGCAGCAATGCCATCAGCTGGCTTCCGACTATTATCATCGCACTTTATAAGCTGGTGGCGACATTTATGGTCATCCTGCATTATGACTGGGTGATGGCTCTGATTGCGCTTGGCAGTGCGCCGTTTCTTCTGCTGCTGTCACGGACGGTGCTGAAGAAGCAGAGGGACTTTAGCCAGAAGGTGCTCGAGACGAGCAGTAAGCTGATGGGATTTGAGGTCGAGACGTTTTATAACTTTGATACGATCAAATCTTTTGGTATTGCGCCGCATTATAGTAAGAAGATGAGATGGTGGCAGAAGCGGTTTCGGGATGACAGCCTGAAGTATAATTATTTTACGATTAAGACGAATGTAGTTCTGCAGGGAATTGGAATGGTCGTGCAGTTTATTGCATTTGGATATTGTCTGTTCCGGTTGTGGACGCATGATATTACATATGGTACGATGACATTGTTTCTGCAGCAGAGAAGCAATCTGTCGGCGGCATTTAATAATCTGGTGACGATTGTTCCGACATTTTTAAATAGTTCAGTATCGGCGCACCGTATTCGTGAGCTTGTGGAGCTTCCGAAGGAAGTACATATTACAGAGAGTTCGGTGCTTGATGCGTATGCGGCAGATGGATTTTCCATTTCTTTGCGGGATGTGGATTTTTCTTATGTGAAGGAAGAGCGTGTGATCACAGATTCTTCGTTTGAGGCAAAGCCGGGTGAGATTGTTGCACTGGTGGGTCCTTCCGGAGAGGGTAAGACAACATTAATCCGTATGTTTCTGGGGCTGATTCATCCGCAGAGCGGGCAGGCAGTGATGTCTGCGGCAGGCGGCATGGAAGTGGTACTAAATGCAGAGACGAGACACCTGTTTGCATATGTTCCGCAGGGCAATACGATTCTGTCGGGAACCATCGCAGAGAATCTGCGGATGGTAAAGGAAGATGCGACAGAGGAAGAGATGATAGAAGCATTGGAGATTGCGTGTGCGTGGGACTTTGTGAAGAAGCGTCCGGACACGATAAATAGCAATGTGGGCGAGCGTGGCCGTGGACTGTCGGAAGGGCAGGCACAGAGGCTGTCGATTGCAAGGGCACTCTTAAGAGATGCGCCGGTGCTGCTGTTGGATGAGGCTACTTCCGCACTGGATGTGGAGACGGAGCGCAGGGTGCTTCGCAATATTATGACACAGAAACCAAACAAAACATGTATTGTTACAACGCACAGACCAAGTGTGTTAAATATGTGCAGACGGGTATACCGTGTGATGGATACCAGGGTGACAGAGCTTTCGGAAGAGGAAGCTGCAAAAATGGCAATGGATTTTTAAGGTAGAGAGTGGTAAAATGATTGATATACATACGCATATCCTGCCGGGGATGGATGATGGAGCAGTAGATATTTTAGATACGATAGAGATGGCAAGGCTGGCTGCTATGAGCGGAGTAACAGAAATTGTGGCAACACCGCATTTTAATATTCCGGGACTGTATGATAATGCATTTGGAGAGCATTATGTGAATACGTTTAATCAGGCCGCAAGGGCGATTAAGGAAGAGAAGATTCCAATCAGGCTTTTTCCGGGGATGGAGGCATTTTCTACAGAGGATCTGCCACGGCAGATGGCAGATGGAAAGGTAATGACGATCAATCAGAGCCATTATATTCTGATGGAGTTTGCATTTGATGAGGATCCGGACTTTGCAACGAGGCTTCTTGGTAAGGTAAGGGAAGTTGGTGCAAAGCCTGTGATTGCGCATGCGGAGCGTTATTATTTTGTGCAGGATGATCCGCAGATTGTATATCAGTGGAGGAAGAAGGGATATGCCATTCAGGTCAATAAGGGAAGTTTTCTTGGACGGTTTGGTGAGTCGGCAATGGAGACATCATACCGCCTGCTTCGTCACCATCTGGTATCGGTTGTGGCAAGTGATGCACACAGCGCGGTGGAGCGGACGCCTTTTTTGATGGATGCGTATGAAGCACTTAGTGAATGTTGTTCAAAGCGGCATCTGGATGTGCTGTTTCGAGACAATCCCGGCAGAATCTGTCAGGATAAGCCGGTACTTGAATTGGAGCCGCTTCCATTTTTACCATACTATTTTGATTAAAGGAGAAAACATGATTAGATTGAGAAGAGCCATATGTCTGATATTTGTGTTGGCATGTGCGGTATTCGTTGGATTTTTAATAAAGGAAAAGATGGTGGAAGACCATGTGCCTCCGGTGATTACCTGTAGTGATGATGAGCTTGTACTCAGTGTCAATGAGAATCAGGAAGAGGCACTGATGAAGGGAATTAAGGCTACGGATAACAGGGATGGGGATTTGACGAAGGAAGTTCGTATTTCTTCTATCTCTCATTTTATTTCGGGTAATGAACGCACGGTCACTTATGTCGTTTTTGATAAATCGAACCAGATGGGAACGTTAAAAAGAACGGTGAAATATAATGATTATACGCCACCACGGATTAAGATGCTTCATGCACCAAGATGTAGCGCGGCAGAAGTGGCGAATACAGACTTTGTATCTTATCTGAGTGCAACAGACTGTCTCGATGGAGACCTGACCAGCCAGGTGAAGCTTTCAATGAATGACAGCCTGTATAATCCGCAGCCGGGAGATTATCCGGTTACGGCACAGGTAAGCAACAGTGCGGGAGATGTCTGTTCGGTATCGTTTGAGATTACGATTACGGATAATGAGAATGAAAGTATAAAGCAATATCCGGCGTTATCGGAGTATATTGTTTATACAACTGTTGGAAATATGATAGATCCGATGGGTTATGTGGTCGGACTGGAACAGAATGGGCAGATTACAGAGTGTAATGAAGATGCCGGTGTCATGGGGGCGATTAGTGTGAATTCGGAGGTGAATTACGAAGTGCCTGGAGTATATCCGGTAGAATTTTCGTATACCGGAGATGGAACTTTGACGGCTGTGACAAAGATGTTTGTAGTTGTGGAGGGAAATGAAGATGGAAAATAATCGGGAGAATGCATCCGCACAGACGGAGACAAAATTTGAACCGGTTTCATTGGTTTGTGATATTTTTAGAAACTGGTGGGTCATCCTGTTTGGAGCGCTGGCCGGTGCAATGCTTTTTTATGTGGCAAGCAGCATGAAATATGTTCCGAATTATCGTACACAGGCAACATTTGTTATCACATCCAGAGCGAATGCCAATGCATACAATAATCTTTCTTCTGCCAATTCGATGGCAGAAACATTCCAGAAGATTCTGGAAAGTACGATTATGAAGAAGACAATCTGTGAAAAATTGGATATGGATAAGCTTGATGCGGATATCAGTGCCAATGTTGTAAATGGAACGAATATACTGACCCTTTCTGTTACTGCACATTCGCCAAAGGATTCGATTGATATTATCAAAACGGTGATGGACAACTACACCAGCATTTCTTATTATACAGTTGGAACGACAGTGCTTGATGTTTTGGAAGATCCGAAGATTCCGTATGCACCGGTCAATCCACCACAGAACGGTGAGATGGCAAAGAAGGGATTCTTCCTGGGAATGGCTGTCTGCATACTGTTATTTGCTATCTGGTCTTATATGCATAATACGGTGAAGCAGGAAAGAGAAGTAGAGAAAAAGCTCGATGCCAGAAGTCTTGGAGCGATTAGTTATGAATGGAAGTATAAGACGATAAAGGAATGGATCAAGCACCGGAAGAAGGCAGTTCTGGTGGATAATCCTCTGGCAAGCTTCCGGTTCGTGGAAAGCTTTAAGATGCTTGCGGCCAGGGTGGAATACCATATGTCAAAGATCAACGGTAAGATCCTGGTAGTTACGAGTGTCTGTGAGAATGAAGGAAAGTCATCCGTGGCAGGGAATCTTGCAATCACACTTGCGAAAAAAGGCAAGAGAGTCATTTTGATTGATGGCGATATCAGATGCCCTGCACAGTATCTGTTATTGGGAATGAGTCCGAAAAAAGAAAATGAGCTTGGAGAGTTCTTAAATGGCAGAACAGGTGCCAATAACATTTTGTTAAATACGGAGCGTAAGCGGCTTGGATTTATAGGTGGAAAGGTGTCCTATTCTGCTTCTACAGAGATGCTTGGAAACAGACAGCTTCCGGTTCTTATAGAAGCCTGCAGTAAGATTGTGGATTACGTCATTATCGATACCCCACCATCTGGAATGATTGGAGATGCACAGATTTTTGCACAGCATGCAGATGCCGTAATGGTCGTTGCCAGACAGAACGTTACACTTGCAGAAGATATCAACGAGATGATGGATGATTTCCGTGACAATCATACCAAGGTACTTGGAGTTGTTTTAAATGGTGTCATGACGTTTCAGAGTATCGCGGACAGCCCGGTGGGAGATCATTACAGCAAGTACAGCAGATATGGGCGATATGGACGTTATGGGAAATATACGAATAATAAAGAGGTATAGCAGACATGGATGAGATGAGAGAAAAATCTGGGAATGAACAACAGGGTGAAATCGAGAAGATTGATCTGATTGAATTCCTTCGTGGTTTCCAATATGGAATCAAGAAAATGTGGTGGCTGGTTTTGGTTCTCGCATTGATTTTTGGACTGAATAGTTATATCAAAGCAAGAAAGAATTATACCCCTGTCTATATGGCATCAGCGACGGTGGCAGTAACGACAATTGATGGAAGTCCGGCTTACCAGAACAATGCGTCTGCACAGCAGATGGCGGATGTTTTCCCATACATACTGACAAGTGGTGTGCTAAAAGATGTGGTAGCAAAGGATATGAAGCTGGACTCTGTTCCAGGATCCATTTCTGTTCAGGCGGAAGAGGGAACGAATATGCTTACGATATCTGTTTCCGGTACGAATGCAGAACTTTCCTATAAGACATTAAAGTCAGTCATTAAAAATTATCCGGAAGTGGCACAGTTCGTACTTGGAAATACGACTCTGAAGATCCTGGATGAAACAGGTGTTCCGGATGATACGACAAAGCAGGGAGTCATTTCTTCTTCCTGGAAGAGAGGGGCACTTAAGGGTGCCATTATTGGTCTTGTGATTCTGTCTCTTTATGTACTTACCAGACGTACCGTGAAGACAGGTAAGGAGATTAAGACCCATTTGAATCTGGTTGATCTTGGAACATTGCCGGAAGTACATGTAAAGAAGAGAAATAAAGAAAGTTTTTATAATTCAGTCAATGTATTAAATAAAAGAATTCCGCAGGGATATCTGGAAGCGTTCAGAAAGGTCGGAATTAAGGTAATGAAACAGATGGAGGAAGAGGAGTTTAAGACGCTTTTGGTCACCAGCTCTGTGCCGGAAGAAGGAAAGACGGCATTTTCTGTGAATCTGGCAATCATAGAGGCAAAACTAGGGAAAAATGTCATACTTGTAGATTGTGATATGAGAAGACCATCTGTTGCAAAAGCCATGAATCAGGAAGGAGAATTTCCCGGACTTCAGGCGGTGCTTCAAGGTAAGGTGAAGATCAGTGAAGCAATGACAACGGTAGAACTTGAGAAGTGCCCGGGATCTTTGCAGATTCTGTATGGCAAAACGACAGAAGGAAGTTCTTCAGACCTGCTTGAGAGTAAGCAGATGGAGAGACTCATTTCCATTTTAAAGAAGAAAGCAGACCTTGTAATATTTGATACGGCTCCTTCTGAGATGCTTGCAGATGCGCCGGTACTTGCAAGATATCTAGATGCTGCAGTCTATGTGATCCGCTATGATTATGCAAAGATGCGCCAGATTCGTATGGGTGTGGAGAACATTTCGATGAGTGGAATCCATATGCTGGGTTATGTATTAAACCGCGACCGCTCTACGGGTGGTGGATATGGATATGGTTATGGATACTATGGACGCTATCGTTATGGAAGATATGGTCGTTATGGCGGATATAGACATTACAGCCGCTATGAAAAACAGCTTGATGAACCGGAAGAAGAGACAGGTGCGGTAAATCAAAAAGAGGTATTTACAGAGACGAAAGAGAACTGATTGCCAAATCATGTGAATAGTGGTACGATATAAAACTAGAGTGAGAAACTATAGAATTTGAGGAAAAGAAACAACCTGAGTATGAGGGGGTTACTTATGAAAAATGTTACAAAACTGTCCGCAAGGCAGAAAAATTATTTAAAAACTAAGAGCATGGTAGATATGATCCTTGGCTCAGTGGGAATGGTTGTGCTGTCGCCGGTATTTCTGGCGATAGCGGTAGCTATTAAGTTAGAAGATGGCTTACGGGCACCGGTATTCTTTTCACAAAAGAGAGTCGGTGTTCATAAGTCATATTTCCAGTTATATAAGTTTCGTTCCATGCGGCTTGACACTCCGCATGACATACCGACGCATCTTTTGGATAACCCGGAGCAGTATATCACAAAGGTGGGTCGTTTCTTGCGTAAATCTTCTTTAGATGAACTGCCTCAGCTCTACAACATTGCAAGAGGCGATATGGCAGTCGTCGGACCAAGACCGGCACTGTGGAATCAGACAGACTTAATTGCAGAGAGAGACAAATATGGTGCAAATGATGTGAAGCCGGGCCTTACCGGCTGGGCGCAGATCAATGGACGTGACGAACTCGAGATAGATGTAAAAGCAAAGCTTGACGGAGAGTACGTAAGAAAAGCAGGACTTGCGATGGACATCCGGTGCGTCTTTGGTACCATTTTTTCCGTACTCCGTGGAAGCGGCGTTGTAGAAGGTGGAACAGGAACAATGGAGCGAGAAAAGAAAAATAAAAAAGTAATGATTATCACGAATCATTCTTATATGCTGTGGCAGTTCCGAAGAGAACTCATACAGATGCTGATGGAAGATGCAGAGGTCTATATCAGCACTCCATTTGTCGGCCACGAGAAAGACTTTGCCGATATGGGATGCCATATGATCGAGACTCCGGTTGACCGCCGCGGCATCAATCCGATGACAGATCTGCGTTTATATAAGCAGTACCGTGCCATGTTAAAGAAAGAAAAGCCGGACATGGTCATCACTTATTCGATTAAGCCAAATGTTTATGCCGGTTATGCGTGCAGACGCCTGCACATTCCATATTGCGTAAATGTACAGGGACTTGGCACCGCATTTGAAAAGCCGGGACTTTCCCAGGTCGTAACCATGATGTACCGCACTGCTTTAAAGGGCGCAAAGACCGTCTTCTTTGAAAATGAGCGAAATGCAGCACTCTTCCAGGAAAAGAAGATCACTCCGGCAAAGCAGCAGACGATCCTTTCCGGAGCCGGCATCACTCTCGACTTCTATCAGTACGAAGCCTATCCGGAAAATGAAGCATTTCACTTCCTGTATCTGGGCCGAATCATGAAGGAAAAGGGTATGGACGAGCTCTTCTACGCCATTCGCAAGTTACACAAGGAATATGGCAAGAAAGTCGTTCTTGACATTGTCGGATTCTTCGAAGACGAATATAAGGGTGAAGTAGAGAAGTTAGTAGAAGACGGCATCGCAGTCTTTCATGGATTCAAAGAAGACCCGAGACCGTATTATAAAGCAGCAGATTGCATCGTCCTTCCAAGTTATCATGAGGGCATGTCAAATGTCCTGCTAGAAGCAGCATCCACCGGCAGACCGGTTGTTACAAGCAAAATTCCAGGCTGTATGGAAAGCGTGGAAGACGGCACAACCGGATACCTCTGTCAGGTGAAAAATGCACATTCTCTGTACCAGAAGATGAATGAAATCTATCATAAGAGCCGTGCCGACCGAGAAGAAATGGGCAAATGCGCAAGAGATAAGATGGCAAGAGAGTTTGCGAAGGATGAAGTGGTGAAGATGACGGTGGCGAAAGTGAAGGAGTAGAGATGCAGCCAATCAGAGTATTACATATCGTAACCTATATGGGACGAGGTGGTTTGGAAACGATGCTTATGAACTACTATCGTCATATTGACCGCACAAAGGTACAGTTTGATTTCCTTGTACACAGAGACTTCGAGGCGGATTATGATGCAGAAATTTTATCGCTTGGTGGAAAAATTCATCATGTATCCAGACTGGTACCGTGGAGTAAATCGTATCAGAACGAGCTGCGTACTTTTTTTAAGGCACACCCAGAATATCGAATCGTGCATGTACACCAGGACTGTTTGAGTTCAGTCGCCTTAAAAGTGGCGAAGGAGTGTGGAGTGCCGGTACGGATTGCGCACAGCCATAACAGCAATCAGGACAAGAATCTAAAGTATCTGATTAAGCTGCATTACATGAAGAAGATTCCTGCATTTGCAACTGCACTTTTTGCATGTGGAAAAGATGCGGGGGATTGGATGTTTGGAGGAAAACAGTATCATGTTATGGCAAATGCGGTGGAAGTAAAGAGATACCAGTACAAACCTTCTGTTGCAGAAAAAATAAGAAATGAATGGAATATTTCTGATGAACTTTTGGTTGGACATGTGGGAAGATTCAATCCACAAAAGAATCACACGTTTCTAATCGACATTTTTTATGAAGTACAGAAAATAAATCCATCTGCCAGATTACTTTTAGTCGGAGACGGAGATGGGAAAAAGGAAATACAAGAAAAAGCCAGAGAGCTTGGTATTGCAGATCATATCATCTTTGCGGGTGTCAGAACAGATGTAGAGGAACAGATGCAGGCAATGGATGTATTTGTATTTCCATCTTTGTATGAAGGATTGCCGGTTACTATGGTCGAAGCACAGGCAGCAGGCCTGCCATGTATCATATCTGACCGGGTTCCGGAAGAATGTATTATTACAACTAATCTTGTAACGACACAAAAATTGACCGATAGTCCTAAGATATGGGCAGAACATATCTTAGAGAGGGCAAAGAACACGCGAACGGATCATTACGATGAGATAAAGTCTCATGGTTATGATATTGAAGAGGCAGCAAAATGGCTGCAAAACTATTATATTGCACACAGTGGAGAATAAGAATGGCAACACTTACAGTTTTTACTCCGGCATACAACCGGGCGCATACGCTGCCAAGAACCTATGAAAGCTTACAGAAGCAGTCATGTAAAGATTTCGTATGGCTGATTGTAGATGATGGATCGAAAGATCAGACAGCAAAATTGGTAAAAGAGTGGCAGCAACAGGAAAAAACGTTTGAAATCAGATATATCTATAAAGAAAATGGCGGGATGCATACGGCGCATAATGTAGCTTATGAAAATATCGATACTGAGCTGAATGTCTGCATCGATTCAGATGACTGTATGGCTGACGGGGCTGTGAAGAAAATCATAGATACCTGGGAAAAGGTAAGAGACAAAAACTATGCCGGATTAATCGGACTAGATGCAGACTTTAAGGGAAATATCATAGGAAAAGGATTTCCAGAGCACCTGAAAGAGACGACACTTGGTGACTATTATGCAGCAGGAGGACAAGGGGATAAGAAACTTGTTTACCGCACAGATGTAATAAACAGTGTGCCACCGTATCCGGTATTTGAGGGAGAAAAATACGTAGGACTGGTATATAAATACACGTTAGTCGATCAAAAATACAAATTATTTGTAATGAATGAAGTATTGTGTGATGTGGAGTATCAGGCTGATGGGTCAAGCGGAACGATGTGGAAACAATACTTAAAGAATCCAAATGGATTTGCATTTCTTAGGAAGGTATCGATGCAATATCCAAAATCAACGAAAAGATTAATCGTAGACTGTATTCATTATTGTTCAAGCAGTCAGATTGCAGGAAACAGAAAATACATAAAAGAATCGCCCAAAAAGCTATTAACTGTTTTGTGTACACCTTTTGGGTGGTCATGGACGGCATATGTGAGATATAAGGCAAAGAGGATATAGAGGACAAAATATGTCAAATTATATTTTGATACTGGTGTGGATTGTAATATTAGGAATTGCAGCCATGTACATAAATGTGAAAAGACCAGAAGTGGTCTGTGGAGAAAAAGTAGAGCGCTATTATGTGGGGTGGGCATTTTTGATATTTGTTCCACTGATTATCTGGTGTGGATATAGAGGAAATGTAGGAGATACATCCATGTATATCTCTAGTTTTTATGATATGCCAAGTGATTTTGGTGGAATAGAAACATATATGCAGGGAGTAAAAAAAGATAAGGCATTTTTCTGTTTTTCAGCGGTAATAAAATGCCTGATTGGCAATAAGCCGGAAATTTATTTTATCATTTTGGCATTGATTCAGGCAACATTATTAATTCTTGTATACCGTAAGTATTCACCAGAATTTCTCTTTACTTTCTTTTTATTTATTGCATCGACAGATTATATATCCTGGATGTTCAACGGAATTAGACAATTTATGGCAGTGACCATTACCTTTGCATGTTTTGGACTGATTCTGAAAAAGAAATATATAGTTGCTATTTTGCTAATCTTATTAGCTTCCCGGTTCCATGGTAGTGCACTGATTGTGATACCGTTTCTTTTTGTGGCGCAGGGAAAGGCATGGAATAAGAAAACTATTCTTGTTATAATGGCAACAATCGTAGCTGTTACGTTTATAGGAAGTTTTACGAACCTGTTGGATTCTGTGCTTGCAGATACACAGTATACAAATGTTGTTTCTGACTGGCAGAACTGGCAGGATGATGGAACGAATATATTCAGGGTATTGGTTTATGCAGTACCAGCGATTCTTTCATATATAGGTAAAAGATATCTGGATGAAGCAAACAATCCGTGTATTAATTTCTGCGCGAACATGTCTATTATATCGACAGCAATCTATGTTGTGTCGATGTTTACATCTGGTATCTTTATAGGAAGACTTCCTATTTATTTTTCCCTATATAGTTACATTCTGTTGCCATGGGAGTTAAAAAATATGTTTAATGAAAAATCAAAACAATTTATTACGGGAGCGGCTGTTCTAGGTTATCTTGGATTTTATTTTTATAGTATTATTAGTATGGGAATGATATCAATGCAACAGTAGTTGGAAATATTGAAATCGGGGATGATGTATTGATTGCACCCAATAGTTATGTCAATGTGAATGTCCCATCACATTTTATTGTGATAGGTAATCCGGCCACAATACATCACCGTGACAATGCAACAGAAGGATATGTGAACTTTCGCGTATAACATGGAGGTTAGTATGATACCAAAGAAAATTCATTACTGCTGGTTTGGAAGAAAAGAACTTCCAGAGAAAGCAAAGAAATGCATCGCAAGCTGGAAAAAATATTGTCCGGACTTTGAAATTATCGAATGGAATGAAGATAATATCGATGTGTATCAGAATCCGTATACGACATATACATATGACAATAAGCGGTTTGCCTTTTTGAGTGATTATTTAAGACTCTTAATTGTTTATAAAGAGGGCGGGATTTACTTCGATGTGGATGTGGAAGTGGTTCGTCCCATTGATGAATTGCTGGAAAATCAGGCATTTTTTGGATTTGAGACAAAGGATTATATCAATACAGGCCTTGGATTTGGAGCAGAAGCAGGAAATGCAATTGTAGAAGCGATGATAAAAGAGTACGATTCGCTTTTAGATGGAATGAAAGGGACGATAGGCTGTCCAATCTTAAATACGCAGGCATTAACGAAGCTGGGGATGGTTCCAAATGGAGAAAAACAAAAGGTGGAAAATGCAGTGATTTATCCGATTGAATGTTTTAACCCATATGATGATCCAACAGGACGATTATATAAGACAAAACAAACTTATTCCATTCACTGGTATGCAAAGAGCTGGATGGATAAGAAAACTGTTTTGCGAAGCAAGTTAACAAAGCCACTACATAGAGTGTTAAAGTTCTTCGGGAGGTCTGCTAAATGAAGCGAATATTAATTGTATCGCATGCGATGGAGTTGGGTGGAGCAGAACGTAGCTTGATTGGACTTTTAAATGTATTAGATCCAAAACGATATGAAATTGATTTGTTTTTATTGCGTCATGAAGGCGAATTATTAGAATATATACCAGAATATGTACATGTCCTGCCAAAAGTAGCAGCGTACACAGTGCTTGCCAGACCGATGAAAGATACATTGCGAGAGGGACATTTTTGGCTGACAGGAGTAAGGTTGTATGCCAAGATAAAAGCAGCTAGATATAATAAAAAACATCAGTATAAGGATAGTGCTGTTGCGTTAGAGTATAGTCATAAATATATAAAAAGATATATGCCTAAAATAAATCCAACTGTAGAATATGATTTGGCAATCAGTTTCCTAACGCCACATTATTTTGTGGCAGAAAAGGTGAGGGCAAAGAAGAAAATTGCATGGATACATACAGACTATAAAAAAGTGCAGATTAATATTCCTTCAGAAACAGTAATGTGGGGGAAATATGATTATATTGCATCAATATCAGAGGAAGTTTCCAAAAGTTTTTTGGAGGTCTGTCCAAGTTTAAGAAGTAAATTAATTTTGATTGAAAATATCTTGCCAGAACGTTTGATAAAAAGGCAGGCAATGGAACTGGATGTAACAAAAAAAATGCCAGTTATAGAAGATGGCTTTCGTTTTCTCTCGATAGGACGTTACTGCACTGCTAAGAATTTTGATAATGTACCAGCTATTTGTTCTTGTCTGTTAAAAAAGGGATTCAAAGTAAAATGGTACATCATCGGATTTGGCGGAGATGAAGAATTGATTCGACAGAAGATAGCCGAATCAAAGATGGAAGAGTATGTCATTCTTCTTGGGAAAAAAGAGAATCCATATCCGTACATTAGGGCATGTGATCTGTATGTACAGCCAAGCAGGTATGAGGGAAAAAGCGTTACAGTCAGAGAAGCACAGATGTTTGCAAAACCGGTAGTGATTACGGCTTATCCTACATCAGGCAGTCAGTTAGAAGATGGTGTGGATGGTGTAGTTGTACCAATGGATAATGAAGGCTGTGCCGATGGCATTGCTAAACTATTAAATGATCCAAAGAAGATGCAAAGTCTTAGTGAAGCATGCAGAAGGCGGGATTACAGCAATCAAAAGGAAGTAGAGAAATTATATGAGCTGCTTAGATAATAGGAAGAATAAGACACTGGTCAGTGTAGTTGTTCCGGTATATAAGGTAGAAAAATATTTGGACAGGTGTGTAAAAAGTCTGGTTAATCAGACATATAAAGATATAGAAATCATTTTGGTAGATGATGGTTCACCGGACAGCTGTCCTGGATTATGCGATGAATATCGTAACAAATATGAAAATATACGTGTGGTACATAAGAAAAACGGCGGACTCAGCAGTGCGCGTAATGCAGGATTATCAGAGGCAAAGGGTGAGTATGTCGGCTTTGTAGACTCTGATGATGATGTAGATATTCACATGTATGAGAGAATGTATCAGGTAATCACGTCAGAAAAGGTAGATTTTGTCATGTCAGATTACATCCGTGTGTTAGACGAAGGTAATCAGTATTTAAAAACACTGGATATACAAGAAGGGCGATATGATAAAGCAGCGATTAGAGAAAAGATATTTCCGCAACTGATTATGGGAGAGAATCTGGAATATGGTCCGCTCTTATCTGTGTGCCATTGTCTATACCGAACAGAATTTCTAAAAGAGCATCAGCTGACTTTTGATGAAGAAGTGAGATGGTCTGAGGATAATATTTTCAGTGCATTTGCTGGATATTATGCAGACAGCTTTTATTATCTGAAGGGCGAAGGCCTTTACCACTATTATAATAATCCAGGAACGATTACGACGGCATACCGTCCGGGAGCATGGAATGTCTACTGCACGATGAACAGACACCTGCATCAGTTTTTTGATTCTATTTCGGAATATGATTTCCAGAGGCAGTTAAAGCTGCATATGATTTTCTATGCCTGTAATTGCATGGGTCAGGTTGGACAAAGCGGTGAATCAAAAGAAAAGCAGATGGAAATCAGAAAGCGTATTCTTAATTCGCAGGAGCTAAAGGAGGCGTTTGCAAAGTTTTCATTTCCAAAAGAATGGTCATGGAAATTAAAACTACAAGTGATGCTAATGAAACACAAGTGGAAGAAGCTTTATTCTATACTGATTGGATAGAGGAGAGAAACAATGTGTAAGATATCAATTATCATGCCAGTATATAACAAAGAAAAATACATAAAGAAGGCGATTGAATCCATCCTGAACCAGACATTCAAAGATTGGGAGATGCTTATCATAGATGACGGTTCAACGGATGATTCGCTTGCGGTGTGCAGGATATTCGAGGATCCAAGAATACATGTTATATCCACAGAAAATGGTGGAGTATCACATGCAAGGAATATCGGAGTTGATAAAGCACAGGGTGAATATCTTACATTTGTGGATGGAGATGATTATCTGGCAGCAGATTATCTTGAAAATCTCTACATAGAGCCTTATGATATGATCATAGGCGGCTTGACCAAGGTAGATAAGGCTGGAAAGGTGTTAGCTTCTGTAGTACCGGAATTAGAGAAAGAACAGCGAATGGAGAAGATAGCACCTTGCTTTTACAAGGAGCAGCTGACAACAGGGATCTATGGATTTGTTGCGGGAAAAATGGTGAAGCGTTCGATTGTTACACAATATCAGATCCGATTCAACGAGAATATCCGTCTCGCTGAAGATTATGATTTCTTTTTAAAGATTTATGCAAAGATTGAGAGTATCTACTTTACAAAGGCAACTGGATATTATTATATTCAGGAAACGGAGAATTCGGCGATTGTACTGGATGACAGCAAGATTGACTTTTTTACACAGATAGAGATTCAGAGAAAAACAAGACAGTTCCTCGAAGATAAAAAGTGTTTTCATAAAGAAAATGAAGCCATGTATCTGGAGCGGATGACAGGATATGTCTATACGATTTTTCTGAATCAGAAACAGGTACGATATAGAGAGATTCGTACAACAGCAAAACGTTTGAAGCAACTTGTTCCTGTGGTATCCCCAAAGTGCAGCGGTTTGCAGAAGATATTTATGGGACTATATAAAAGAAACTGTTATATGCTTATGTACTTATGTTTAAAGATGAAAAAGGCAATGAGCAGACACGGAGGATGAAAATGAAATTAGTAATGTACGCACATGGCGGCAGCAAAAACCATGGCTGCGAGGCAATTGTAAGAACAACTGCAAAGCTTTTAACAGAGATAGATTCCAGGCCGATTCTGTTATCCTACAAAAAGGAAGAAGACGAAGCCTATGGGTTACACCAATTTGTTGAGATAAGACAGGAACTGCATGAGATTAATAAGAAGTCACCGGATTTTATGCTGGCATATCTGCGACAAAAGCTGTTTCATGATTATCACAGAATGGATGCGCTGATGCACAAAAAAGCGATCAATGAGCTTCCAGCCATCGATGCAGCTTTATTTATCGGAGGCGATAATTACTGTTATTCCGATGTGAAGAACTATGCACCGATCAATGACTATATGCAAAAGAAAGCAAAGAAACTGGTGTTGTGGGGAACATCGGTGGAGCCGGAACTGTTAGAGGATAAAGCGATTCGAGAGGACATCAAAAGGTTTGACTTAATTGTTGCAAGAGAAAGCATTTCCTTTGAATCCTTGAAGAAAGTAAATGGAAATACCATCCTTTTGCCGGATCCGGCATTTCATCTTCCGTGCGAAAAAGTGGAACTACCAGAAGGATTTGTGGAAGAAAATACCATTGGCATCAATCTAAGCCCATTAATTATCGAACATGAGAAAGAAAAGGGATGTGTATTAGCCAATTATGAGAATCTGATGGAGTATATCATCAAAGAGACTGATTGTCAGATTGCATTGATTCCACATGTCGTATGGGAGTTTAATGATGACAGAACGCCATTAAGACAGCTATATGAAAAATATAAGGAAACAGGCAGAGTAGTACTTGTAGAGGACCATAACTGTATGGCACAAAAGTACATTATCAGCAAGTGCAGAATGTTTGTAGGAGCCAGAACGCATGCAACGATTGCTGCTTATTCAACCTGCGTGCCAACGCTTGTTGTGGGATATTCTGTAAAGGCAAGAGGAATTGCAAGAGATCTGTTTGGAACAGAAGAGAAGTATGTGATTCCGGCACAGTCACTTAGCAACACCGGGCAGTTACAAGAGGCATTCCGGTGGATTAGAATGCATGAACAGGATATTCGAAGCCAGTTAATGCAAAGACAGGCAGAGTACAAAGAATACCAGAATGCATATGCAGAGGATTTGAGAAGATGAAGATAGAAAATGAATTGGTGAGTGTCATCATTCCCATTTACAATGTAGAAAAATACCTTGCGGCATGTATTGAATCTGTTCAAAAACAGACCTATCACAATCTGGAGATGATATTGATTGATGATGGTTCTACAGATGGAAGTGGTAAAATATGTGATGAATACGCAAAAACAGACAATAGAATAACAGTAATACATCAGGTGAATCATGGAATCTCCCAGGTTCGAAACAGAGGAGTAAAAGAAGCAAGAGGCACTTACATTTTCTGGATAGATAGTGATGATTATGTTAGTGAAAGCATTGTAGAAGAACTGTATCATAACCTGATAGAACAGAATGCAGAGATGTCTATTTGTAATTATACACAGGGGAGTGAAAGAACATATACATTTGTTCATCAAGAGGAAGAAAGTTTAGAAGTATTTGATGCCAGAGAAGGGTTAGAGCGAATCTATAAGAATCACCATTATTCATTTATTATGGCAGCTTCCTGGGCTAAACTGATTAAGAAATCGCTATATGAGGGATGCGAGTACCCGGAAGGAAAGATATTTGAAGATATCTATATGAGTCATAAGCTCATCAGCAAGTGCAAAAGGATTGTATATACAAACAAAACCATGTATTATTATTATCAGTGGCCGGAAAGTATTCTAGGAAAAAAGCTTTACATAGAAAAGCTTGATTATCTGGGCGCATTTGAAGAAAGGATTCATTTCTTTAAGAAACTTGGATATGCCGAATTGGTGGAGAAGGCAAGAATTCAGTATCTGCATTCACTGATCTGGGAATATTCGAGGGCAAAGGATATCTTGCATAACAAAAAAATGGTAAAACATATAAAGAGAGAATACAGAAAGTATTATACATTCGGAACTGAGAACAAAGAGGTAGAAAATGAAACAAAGGGATATATGTTGAAGTTCTACTTATCACCGTTCTTGCTTGATTTTATGGAAAAAGTAAAAGGAAAACTAAGATGACAAAACCATTAGTTAGTATTATCACTCCTTGTTATAATGGAGAAGCATTCTTAAAACGATATTTTGAATCTATACTGAATCAGACGTATCCAAATTTGGAACTGATATTTATCAATGATGGATCTACGGACCGGACAGAAGAAATAGCACTGTCGTATCGGGAAAGGTTGGAAAAACGAGGAATAACATATATATATGAAAAACAGGAAAATGCAGGGCAGGCAGCAGCATTGAATCGTGGATTGAAGTTATTTACAGGGGAGTACCTCACATGGCCAGATTCGGATGATGTAATGACGAAAGATTCTATTGAAAAAAAAGTCCATTTTCTTGAGAAAAATCCAAAGTATGAAATGGTTAGAAGTAATGGAGTTTATTTCGATGAAACTACCCATAAAAAAAAGAGAATTAGCGACCAGACTTCAGATAAGAAAGAAGATATTTTTGAAGATTTGGTTTTGCTTAGGACATATGGTTGCTGTGGTTGTTATATGATAAGGAAAAGTTTACTTGAAAAGATATATCCAAAGAGGGATATTTTTGTATCACGATATGGACAAAATTGGCAAATACTTGTTCCGGCAGCAAGTAAATCAAAATGCGGATATATAGATGAAGAACTTTATATTGTATTTGAACATGCGGATAGTCATTCTAGAAGCAAAAGGACCGCAATTCAGGAAATGGATAGGTGGGATGGTTTTACAGAGATATTATTATCAGCAATAGATGAAAGTGATTGTGATAAAGAAAAGTGTAAAAGAAGGGTAAAAGAAAATTGCGCAAGGCAGCAGTTTTATTATGCGATTACTATGAATGACAAAGCAATTTTAAAAGAAAAGTTTTATGATATTAAGAGATATGGTCATGCATCAAGTAAGGAATATTTACTATACATAAAACACAGATGGCTGAAATGAGGATTTGGAATGTATAAACTTTATTTTTGGGCAAAAAGAGTTATAAAAAACGAAAAAAATTCTGTAATTTTACATAGACTAGCAGAAAAAATAATTGGATATATTGAGGCATATTACAACTTGTTTGTGAAAAAGATGTATATCAAGCATCCATCTGATAAAATAGGAATCACAGTGAAAAAGAGAGAGCAAAAGATTATTGTATCTTTGACATCTTTTCCAAAGAGAATAGACACCTTATGGATAACAATAGAAACCTTGTTAAGACAGTCTATGAAGCCGGATGAAATTATTCTTTGGCTTGCAGAGGAACAGTTTAACGGGATAGACAGTCTGCCGAAAGCACTTCTGGAACAACAAAAAAGGGGATTGACGATTCGGTTTTGCGATGATCTGCGTAGTCATAAAAAATATTATTATACAATGCAGGAATATCCAAGAGATATTGTAATTTTGGTTGATGATGATATGTTTTATCCAAAAGATACTATAAAGAAATTATGGAAACTACATAAAAAATATCCGAATGATATTTGTAGTATTACAACGCAGATAATCGATCCTTCCTTTGATTCGAAGCCATCCATTTGGAGAAATCCATTTTTAAATGAGAAAATAGAACATTCAAACAAAGTTCAGATTTTTACAGGAAGCGGGTCATTTTTTGTGCCTGATTCACTTGATCAAAGGGTTTTTGACAAAGAACTTCTTTTGGATTTATGCCCGTTTGCGGATGATTTGTGGATTACGTTTATGGCATATAAAAATGGAACACGGATTACATCACTGAATAAGTGGAGAGCATTTCCCATCACAATATATGGGACAAGCCAAGATAGTCTATGGTTTATAAATGCACAGGATGGTAAAAATGATGAGCAGTGGGAAAATTTGAAAAGATATTTTCCAAATGAGTTTACGAAACAGGAGAAGAGATGGAAAAAATAAAAAGAAAGATTCAGAATCTAAAAAAAATACGGTTATTTTCGTATATATATCTAAATCATTTTTGTTCTCGTATTGAACGAAATGGGAAAGGAAGAATCATTCCGTATAAAAATGCAGTGATTGATCTGGAAAAAGGATCCAAAATACGTATTGGGGATGAGAATATTTGCATTGGCGTAAATAAATTAAAAAAATCAAAAACTGAAACATATGTCAGACTAAGAGAAAATGCGGTGTGGGATGCAAAAAAGGGATGCGAAATATCTTATGGATCAACAATTGAAATTTTAAAAAATGCTGAATTAGAATCTAAGTATTTTACCATGAATAGTTTCAGTACTTTAGTTAGTGCAAAGAAGATTATTCTGGGAGAAGATGTTATGATTGCCAGAAATGCAGTTGTTTTTGACAGTGATTTTCATGTGATTGAATACGATGAAAAGCAAGCAGAATATTCTGAAACTGTTAGCATTGGAGATCATGTATGGATAGGTGCCAATGCAATAATATTAAAAGGGGTAATAGTTGGAAACGGAAGCATGATAGCAGCAAATACTGTTGTAACAAAGAATGTAGGACAAGGTGTTATGGTAGGAAATGAGAAAAAAAATTGTGTATTGAAAGAGAATGTAAGATGGAGTAGATCATGAGTTTAATAAAGAAAGTCGGCAGAAAAATTATATATCGTTTAATAAAAAGATCACCATTGATTATGAGGATTTACATAAAAAAGTATAATCGTTTTCCGAGAAAAACAAATGCTGTTAATATGAGTGGAATAAAAATCCGACATAATCAGGTAATATTAAATGGAAAAAATCATGTGTTTTGTGGAATGGATTGCTCTATACAAAATAATAAGTTTGTGATAGATGGTAATGAGAATAGGGTTGAAATACGAGATAATGTTGAAATCAATGGCTCGGGTGAACAGACAATTTTTATACAAGGAAATAATAATCACATTATTATAGAAAGTAGCTGTAGGATATCAAATACATCTTTTTTTATAGCTGGAAGTAATAATAAAATTACAATTTCAAAAAATGTCTCAACTATGGCAACAGAATTTCACATAGAACGAGATAATAACACCATCTTTATTGGGAAAAATACATCTATGCATGGTAGGGGAACAAAGACTGTACATTTTGCACTAGATGAGGGGACAAATGTTGTGGTAGGAGAAGATTGTATGTTCTCAAATGATATTCAGATTCGTTCGTCAGATTCACACAGTATCCTTGATTTAGCGGGCAAACGTCTGAATCAAGCAGATGATATAGTTATAGGCAAGCATTGTTGGTTGGGACTACGATGCATGTTATTAAAGGGTACAGAGATACCGGATTATACTGTTGTGGCAGGCGGAGCTATTTGTACTAAGAAGTTTACGGAGCCGAATACTATACTTGCAGGTGTTCCGGCCAAAGTTGTAAAACGAGACATAAATTGGGATAGAGAAAGGTTTTCTGTCAATGTGAAGTAAGATTAAATGTATAAGGCATATCGTTATTTCACAGGATGAAAGTGCCAATAAAATCAACGCATGGAGTCTTGGAGATACAGGAAGGAAGAAGAAATGTCGAGACAACGAAATAGCATTAATAATTTGGTTTGGGGGATAATTGGAAATCTAATAACATCAATAGTTGCAATTGTAATACCAAGACTCTTTATTGTTAATTATGGGTCTGAAATAAATGGATTATTAGCGTCAATTCGCCAGATATATGTTTATCTGGCACTCTTAGAAATTGGTGTAGGGGATGCGTCTGTAGTTGCATTATATGGGCCTATTGCTAAACAAGATCATAAATCTGTTAATGAAATTCTGGCAGCTACAGACTTTTATTATAAAAAAATAGGTATTATTTATGCAATCAGCATTGTGGTATTAGGATTGGGTTATCCATTGTTGTTAAATACGAGTGTGCCATATTGGGTATGTTTTTGGGTTATCGTGCTTCAGGGGTCAGGTAGTGTGATTAGTTACCTTGTACAGGGTAAATATAATATGCTTCTACGTGTTGATAATCGAAATTATGTTACGACGAATTTAGGAACAGTAACAAGTGTATTGACTGATGCAAGTAGGATATTTTTATTATTACAGGGACGTAGTATCATTGCGGTTCAGACAACATATCTCATATTTAATCTCATCAAAATGCTTTTTATAAGTGGCTATATAAAAAAGAATTATGCTTGGCTGAATTTGAAAGTAAAACCAAATTTTCAAGCGATTTCACAAAAGTCAGCAGTATTTGTCCATCAAATATCAGCTTTGGTTTTTAGTCATACAGATGTCTTGATTTTGACTTTTGTATGTGGATTAAAAACAGTTAGTATTTATTCGATGTATGCTGTAATCTATGGCATGGTTGATAATGTGGTAACCATTACATCCAATAGTGTTCAATCTGCACTAGGACAAATTTTTAATTCGGATAAACAGAGGTTTTTAAAATTACAGGAAGCATTTGAAACATATTATTTGGCATTAGTATTTTCTTTGTTTGCAATTGCAACGATTTTTGCATTGCCATTCATGAAACTGTATACGGCAGGAGCAGACATAAATTATATTGATTGGAAATTGCCAATATTATTTGCATTTTATCGTTTATTGAGTTATGGTCGAATAACCTCTAATAATATCATTGGTTTTACAGGTGCTTTTAAAGAGACACAATGGAGGGCATGGCTTGAAACAATTATAAACCTGGTTGTATCATTTGTATGTGTTTTTAAATTTGGTATTTATGGTGTGTTATTTGGTACAATTGCAGCTTTACTTTACAGAGCGAATGATATAATTATATTTGCAAATTGTAAACTTCTTAAAAGAAGTGCATGGCCAACATATCGCAGGTGGCTTATTAATTTAGTTATTTTTAGCATTGTAGTTGGTGTGTTTGTAAAACTACCTATGAATTTGAACTCATATGCAGATTTGGTGAAGAATGCTATTTGGGTAAGTCTAAGTACTATTATTCTCTTTTTTACGATTAACAGTTTTGTAGAAGTGGAAGCAAGAAAGATAGCATATTTATATGTGAAAAATATAGTTCATGTGATTAGAAATAAAAGAAAGTGATATTGGAAATTGAGAAGATGGTTAGTGTAATAATATCGCTATATAATATTGAGAAAGTAAAAACAATTGGAACGTACGTTGAAAGAGAAAGAGGGCAATATGGAACTGACAAGAAAAGATATTAAAATGACGCAGGGACTCGCAATTCTCACGATGGTTTCATTGCATCTGTTTTGCAGATTAGGAACCGATGTGTATGGAACCCCATTGCTTTGGCTGAATTCCACAACACCAGCAGTGTACATATTGGGTTGGTTGTCAGAAATTTGTATTCCGCTTTACTCTATTTGTAGTGGATATGCGCATTATAAATTAGGGGGGAGAGTGGTGGATTAAGCAAGAAACGAATTTGCAATAGGATAATAAAATTTTTAGTAAACTTCTGGATTGTTTGTATTCTGTTTGCAGTTATAGGAGTTGTTGCGGGAACGGATCAGAGGGTACCAGGTTCCTGGAAAGAATTTTTTGGAAACATGTTCTTTATTAGTACATCATATAATGGGGCATGGTGGTACGTGGATACCTATTTAATTCTTGTTTTGTTATCACCTGTATTGTATAAGATAACAAAAAAAGTGAATAGTATTGGAATGTTTCTTTTTGTTTCGGGATTTTATCTGATAAAATATGTATTAAATCATTTTGGATATGGATTATCAAGCGAAAATCAAATATCAGACTGGATGATCATGCAATACAATAATCTGACAGGATCAGTCCTTACTTGTTATATTTTTGGTATGCTTTGTGCAAAGATGCAGCTATTTACAAAAGTAAAAGAAAGTTCCTTTATACAAAAAGGGAAAAATCCAGTGGTCCTACTTGTGATGTTGACGATAAGTATTATAACTTATTGTTTGCAAAAGGCACTTATCATGCCATTTTATGGACTAGCCGTTTTTGTTTTATTTAATCTGTGGGAAAAAGGGAAAATAGCAGAAAAAATATGGTTATTTCTAGGAAAACACTCAACTAATATTTGGTTGACACATATGTTTTTCTACTTATATATATTTATTGGAGCAATACAGAGATTGCAGTATCCAGTGCTGATGTTTGGGGGAATGATTGCAGTTTGTGTAGCAGTCTCTGTGGTAATACTGAAGCTGCATGAGATTATTTGCGATAGAAAAGGTAAGAACAGATTGTTTGCATGGAATTAGAGTAAGCGATGTATAATCGCACGGTTTGTCGTCGCCAACTTTTCATGAGATAATCACTTCAGGAGTGAGGACATCTCTGGAACAGCTACATTTGTAGTTGGAGCCGTTTGCTCTGACTGTGATTGTTTCCGGTTGAATTCACTCTGAATAACCTTTAGGAGTGAATTACTATGAGTTCAAAAAGACTGCACTACTCGAGACTATGAAAAAAAGTCTGTAAATAATAATCTTCTATGATAATGATTGAGCTGGAAGTGCTAAAATAGGCTTCCAGCTCTTGATTTATATATACGACATGATTTCGAGCATGTCAAGAGCGGACGTCAAAAACGTCCTTCCCGTCATACTAACAGATTCTATTATTCCGGGAGTCTTCCATCGTACATAATGCTAAGCTCGCCGTAGACCTGTCCCCAGTTTCGAATGCTCATAGTCCATCTTTTGGTAGCTTCGAAAGTTGCTAGATACAGAGCTTTGAGGAGAGCTGTGTCACTTGGAAATACGCTTCTCTGTCGGTTGAGTTTCCGGTAGGTGGAATTCAGACTTTCGATAGCATTGGTCGTGTAAATGACCTTTCTGACATCCGGAGAGAACTTGAAAATCGGCGTTATTGCATCCCAGTTGTCATACCAGCGTTTCATGGAATTCGGGTATTTTGTGGTCCATTTCTCGGTGACGCGATTCAGAGCCAGTCTAGCCTTTTCTTCATCAGAAGCATGGTAAATCGTCTTTAAGTCGGCAGCAAACGCTTTTCTGTCCTTATCAGGAACGTATTTCAGAGTGTTTCTTACCTGATGCACAATGCATCTCTGATACTCTGTTTTCGGGAATGCAGCTGCGATTGCCTCTTTGATACCACTAAGACCGTCAGCACAGATAATCAGGATATCATTTACCCCACGATTCTTCAGTTCATTTAATACGGACAGCCAGTATTTGGAGCTTTCATTATCGCCTACAGTGATTGAAAGAACCTCCTTTTTCCCTTCCGTGTTGATGCCCAGAATGACATATGCAGCTAGCTTTCTGATTACTCCATTGTCGCGCACAGAATAGTGGTAAGCGATGAATAACCACACGGGTATCAGAACCAGGGAACCATAAATTGGCAGGTTTCCACGATTTTCTGGAAGTTCCAGGCTATCATCTATGATTCCGGAACACTTATCCTGTACAAATGTACTCCACGGTAGCAGCTGTTCTATGCCTGCGGGCTCATTTTTGTAGTCCGGCATATACAGAAGCAGGGTGTACAGATACTTGTAAGCATTCAGGTTGTTTGCTTTTGCTGTCTCGACAAGACTCATAACGATTGCAGTTGCTTTCGCACCGTCAACAGAGTTGTGAAACAGGAAGTTTTTACGCCCGGTGGCGTAAACCTTTGCCTTTCGCTCAGCGGAATTGTTTGAGATTTCACATCTTCCATCCAGAAGATAATTCATTAACGATTCCTTATGATTCAAGGCATACTTAACCGCTTTCTCCAGTTTGCTTCCTCCAGATGGATCCAGCGTGTCAATCCAGGACCAGAATTCATCCCAGATTGGTGTTTCCTCTTCAAGACGTTTTGCTTTTCTGTCTTCCGGAGATAACTCCTTATACAAATGTTCCTTGAAGAACAGACGATTGCAGAAGGCGACTCCTTTTTCAGCAGGAAGCAGATTTTCATCTTCCTCTGTAGAAATGGGGTCATCCAGTGCCTGCTCCGAGTTGATATCCAGAAGCCGGATTCTTTTTTGCCTTCCTTTTGGAACAGCATCAAAAAATTTACGGCGTGCATGAGCCAGACAGCAGATAAGAATTACATCTTCAATGCATCTGTATGCCGCATAACCATCGCACTGTATCATTCCATGAAAGCCTTTCAGGAATTCAATCGGATAGACGCTTGCCCGGCGGCTCCTTTGCATCATCCTTTGATATATCTTCAGCCATATCAGACTCCTCGTCTGCTGACAAAGAGATATTTTTGGAATGCTCGCTTGAAATACCAAAGAATCTCCGGTTTAACTCAGCAATGGTTTCTTCCAGATTTGCAATGGTCTGGCGCAGATCCCGGATGGTAATATCAGAAGTGTTTCTCATATCAGTGCGGCCGGTGATTACAAAAATCTTGGAAACACCGAACAGGTCGCCTAACATAACTTTTGCAGAGCCGTTAGTGTTTGAACGATTGTAGACTCTGCCGCAGCATTGGTGATTTCAATCTGAATCCCATGCATTGAGATTTTAATAGCAGTTGCAGTAATCTCCTCTGAACTACAATTCATTGGTAATTCAGATACAGGATTGAAATTCAGTTCCACAACTTCCTGCTTCTGGCAGGGAATCACGGCACCGACAGCAGCTGGTGGAATACTGCATGCTTTATTGTGAAGTCGTTTGACATGGTAATAAAAAGTACTGATTCCGATTTGGTGCTCCATGAACCAGTCCTTGTCAGAGAGCCCGCTTGACCGACATTCGCTAATCAGGTCCAGCCACTTTTCATCAGAGTAGTGCAGTCTTTTTGAACTCATAGTAATTCACTCCTAAAGGTTATTCAGAGTGAATTCAACCGGAAACAATCACAGTCAGAGCAAACGGCTCCAACTACAAATGTAGCTGTTCCAGAGATGTCCTCACTCCTGAAGTGATTATCTCATGAAAAGTCGGTGGCGACAAACCGTGCGATTATACATCGCTTACGATTTTTTTGTTTCAGAACAAATGAAAAACCCGGAGCATTGAAAGCTCCGGTGAAAAATTAAATATTATTTTTGAGATTTTAGAAATTCGATGTATTTCTTTAAATCAGAAATCTTAGCTTCTGTCAGATCTGATACACAGATATATTCATTTAGATTGATAGAGGAAATGTCTGTAGGCTCTTCTTGTTTTTCTATAAAGCCTGCTTTTTCAAAAAGCATTTGTACAGGGATATGAAGTGCAGCGGCAATACTTTTTAATGCTTCCGGTGCCGGACTTATTCTGATTCCGGATTCAATTCTTGATATTTCTGCATTACTTATATTAGTAGCAGCTGCTAGGTCTCGTTGTGTCATGTCTTTTTCTTTTCGGCAGTTCTTAATGTATTCTCCAATGATTGTCATAGGCTACGCCTCCCTTGTGATTCCTACTATATCATACTATTTACCGAAAGGCAACAATAATTTACCAAATGGAAATATTTGCCTTGATTTATATTTTGACGGATGGTATAGTATAGATAAGCTACCAAAAGGTAGCAAGAATAAGAAGGGAGTGAAGGGTATGGATGTAGTAAATGTTGCTTACATACAAGATTTAATCGAAGCACATCATTACACCTTAGGTCAGCTTGAGGTAAAATCCGGCATTTCCAAGACTCAGTGGAGCAGAATTCTTGCATATAAGCGTGGAGTAGGTAAAAAAACCATTGCTGGCGTGATGCGAGCTTTCCCTGAGGCTAGGATTGACCAAATTTTTTTGCCTTCGAGCTTACCGAATGGTAACAAAGAGAAAGGAGAAGAAAATCATGAGTGATACAATTAAAGGTGCAATAATTGGAGCATTGATTACAACAATAGGTTCTATTCTTATCTTTTTTCTTGGTAATTTTTCAACTCAAGCTACTTTAGAAAAAAATACTGTTGAAACATTATCAGAGTATTTTGAATCTGTGGATAAGGATATGTCTTATAAGCAAGCTTTACAGACGGCATATGAGGATTATAAAAATGTAAAAGATGAAAACAGTAAAATGCAAGAGCAATTAAATGTAGCACAAGATTCAGCAAATATAGAAAAAAGAAATAAAGAAGTGATTGAAACGGTTAATTCTTTTGTTGCTGACGGGAATTACGAAAAAGCACTTTCTATCCTAAATGATGTTGATAAAAAGACGCCAGAAATGGAGGTACTTCTAGTAGATGTTACTGGGAAATATGAAACTCAAATTATAGATAAAATAAACAATTTACAGAGTGAAGAAAAGTATGATGAAGCAATAGAGATGGTAGAGAGTGCCTTGAAAACTTTACCACGAAGTAATGAGTTGATTTCTAAGAAAGAAAAAATTATTGCAGAAAAACCCCAAAGTTTTATGGATGTATGTGAACCATACGAAACATCCTATAATTACAAAAAATTTGTAAATGGAGAAACATTTCAAATGTCAGGGCAAGACAGGACAAATGGATTTACAATTATGGGATATAATAATCAAGCACTATCAAATCTTAATGGAAAGTATAGAGAACTTAGTTTTGATGTTGGACATATTGATGGAGCAGAAATGCTTGATGCTACGTTATCAATATATTTAGATGGAGAATTTTATAAGTCATATGATATTTTGTCAGATGCATTACCAATAAGTATAAAAATACCTATTGAAGGAAAGAAGCAAATTAAGTTTTTTGTTAAAGATGGTCGTTCTGTTGCAATGTATTCAACGACGATAGGATTTGCAGATATGATAATTCGATAGATGGAACTTATGATTAAATTTATATGAAAATGATAGTTAAATCGTAAGTACGTAAGATGAAGCATATCAATCGACGAAAAAATCAAGAATCAAAAAGAGGTAGTGTTTGCATTAAAGGATAAGTATGAAGCGGCAGTCGAGGAATTGGATAAACTAATTCAGAAGAAGAAAGAACTGCAGAACAAGGAACTGATGAAGGCAATTGAAGGCAGTAGTAAATCTATGGAGGAGATTATCGAATTTCTTAAGGAAGATGCTGAGGAATAGGTAAGAACTTTATAATGTCACCAGATTTACAGTGCGAAATCTGGTGACGAGAGTTAATTTTTGTGGAAGTTGACATTATGCGGGTAAATCGATTTTAGTCGTAAATTTACTGGAAGTACACATAAATTTAGAATTTTATGTGTACAGTATGATAAGGCATAGGAGGATTATCGTATGGCACAAAAGTTTATGCATTATAATATTGTTGTATCATGCCCTTCAGATATGGTGGGTGATAGAGAAAAACTTCAAAATGCTGTGGCAATTGTGAATGAGCAGAATGCGCATTTTCGACAAATGCACTTTGATATTAAATATTGGCAAAAGGATGTCCTTTTTGGAGTGGGTGATCCACAGCTTATTATAAACAATAGCATTATCAAAAATGCTGATATGGTTATTGCTCTTTTTGGAAGTAGATTGGGAACTCCTACTGCCAGGGCGACTTCTGGTACGATAGAAGAAATAGAAGAAATGATAAAGGCAGGGAAGCAGGTATTTGTTTGCTTTTCGGAAAAAGATATAACGATAACGGCTTCTGATTCCGAAGAAAAGTTAAGGGACATCTTAAAAGTAAGGGAATTTCAAAAGAATTATAAGGGACTTTACATCGCTTATAGAACCGATGAGGAACTTGAAGAAAAGATAACAAATCAACTTAGATTATTTGTCGGAAGCATTGAGGAAGATAGAGAAATATATATTTGTGACGTACCATTCACTTATCAGGAGGTTCGTGGGAATCGACCAGGCTTGGAGAATGCGAAAGAACTTATCTTTATTGCACGAACTGGAAAAATATTTCTTGGAAAACACTATAACCACATTAATCAGATGATTAAAAACGGTGGCAAGATTACATATGTAACATCTGAAGATTTTAACACGGTTAGGGATACCACCGAATATAAAGATAATCAGGACACTGCTCTTACCATTTTGAAGAGATTAAAGGACATATATCCTGATAGAGTAAACATTGGATTTCTTCCAACACCAGTTAATATAACGATGTACTATCTGAAATTGCATGATGGAACAGAGTATATTAATGTTAAGTTTAACTTCCAGACGTATCACGGGAATGACAAACATCCTATGTTTGATTTGTTTCCTAACAATCCTATGTTTCCTATTTTCCAACATGAGATTGTTGGATTGCAAAAATTGATTATTCCGATAGAATGAGGAGGATTATATGAGTGGATTTCATGAATGTGAATTGAAGGTAAAGATTGATAATGAGTTGAGAACTGAACTTCGGGAAATGGTGGTTAAAAAAGGATATGTTTTAACTGATAGTCGAATTGAAACTGATTATATTATGGATACTCCCGAGACGGCTTTCGGTAAAAATTTATTTCGAGTGCGCGATATGAATAATGCTGAAAGAAAGACAATTCTTTATACCGTTAAGCTTAAAGGGACTTCTACTGATTTCCAAGATTACACAGAGTATGAGATTACTCCGAAAGAAGATGGCGCTGACATTTTGGTGCGATTAATTAAAAATGTGTGCGGAGTAGAACTTGATGAGAGCATATTCAAAATTACAGATGTGAATAAAGCTTTGAACAAGTTGCTCCGTGAAGGTTTCATCATTAAACGAGCCTACCAAAAGAAGCGTGAGGCGTATTCCGATAAAGATACAAAGGTGTTGTTTGATATTTTTCCTGATCCGGTTGGAATGTTTGTTGAAATAGAAGCACGTAGCGAAGAAAACTTAAAATCTACAGTGGAGAAACTTGGATTAATGAATTGTCCTTTGGAATCAAGAAATTATGGGCAAATTATTAGAGAGGCCACATCAGGTAATAATCGCTTGATGTTCAAGTAAATATTTCGATATGGATATAGTGGGAAAATTTTTGGAAGGTTATGAGGATTCGATATGAGGATAATTATTGACGGTACTGTCGGGTGCGGAAAGACTTCTGTTATTTTGGGTGAATCGCAGAGAGACTCTGAACATAAGAGGTTTTTAGGGTTGGCAGATCTTGGGTATCCCGTTTTCACTGATCTCGTTATAAATGTGATTAAGCATATGAGAAATAGTGGTATTAACGATCCAAGTCAGAATTGGGACATTTTTTTCAAGATAGCTGTGCAGCATTGTATAAATAATTACAATAATGCAAATGTGGGAACAATCAATTTTTATGATAGAGGTATCTACTATCTTGAAATTATGGCGAAACGTTACGGGTGTATGATGCCATTGGAATATGATGATTTCTGCTCTAGGTTTCACTATGATAATCCTGTTTTTATATTTGAACCAATAAAAAGTCTTGATATGACACATCCACATAGTACTGACAATAAGCAGAAAGTATATACATGGGAAGATCGAGTTAGGCAGCACCATGAGATCGTGAAACTATACGAGAAAAAAGGGTATGAGACGGTTATTGTTCCATTAAAAAGCGATGATCCATACCGAAGTAATGATTATAGAGTACGATTTATTAAAGAACAACTTGGAATTTGATTTTGTAAGTTTATATGCATTTTTATTCTTAGAGTACGTTATTAGAACTATACAAATTTCTTTGTGGTGAGTAGCAGGTAATGTTAACGTCTATGTAATTAGTCACACAATTTGTAGGCTAATTATTATAACAGAAAATACGGCTGTTATTTTATCGTACACATTCGGTTCGCACGTCGTGTTATACAATATTTTTGGAGGCATCATTAGAATGTGTGAGCAGATGAGCCCCCTTGTTTGCAACGTATTTAAGCGTGTTTCTCACCATGTGTACAATACAACGTTGCTGCTCCGTTTTCGGAAATGCCGTAGAGATTGCATCCTTGATACCAGTTAAACCATCGGAGCAGAGAATGAGAATGTCCTGAACTCCACGATTCTTTAAGCGGTTCAATACAGACAGCCAGTACTTACTGCTTTCGTTTTCGCCAACAACAATGCTTAGGACTTCTTTCGTAAGCGATGTATAATCGCACGGTTTGTCGCCACCGACTTTTCATAGTAAACGCACCATAGCGAGTACTCCTTAAATTTTACAGCCGCCATCCCTGGCGACTGTATG
>OGQP01000159.1_pt1 | contig 48792 bp, 46 predicted proteins | sample 1553251 | NCBI WGS metagenome assembly OGQP01 (sample SAMEA2580016, study PRJEB22360) | human gut metagenome | biome: human gut; feature: human-associated habitat; material: faeces | place: Denmark | collected 2008/2010 | reverse complement strand
TGAAACAGGTAGAAAGCAAACCGTATACGCCAAACGCATTGCAGATGCAGCACATACAGGAAAATGTATGCACGCATTTTGGCACAAATATGGATATTCTGCAAAATAAATTTGATGAAAATACGTGGAATGCTTACTACGAGGGGAAAATAGAGCCGTTTGCAATACAGCTATCGCTTGTTATGACAAATATGAGCTTTACAGAGAGAGAAAGAGCCTGCGGCAATGCTATTTTCTTTTCTGCAAACCGCCTACAATACGCCAGCAACGCCACAAAGTTAAGCGTAAGCACACAGCTTTTTGACCGTGCGCTACTGAACAGAAACGGCGTAATGGATATATGGAACATGGCACACGTTGAGGACGGGGAAAAGTATTATATCCGAAAGGAATATACAGAGGTAAGCGAACTGCACAAAGGAAGTGAGCAGCCAGTTATCATACAGCAAGTACCGCAGCAGACAGAACCAGCAGCGGGAGAAGAGCCGCAGAACGGACAGGAAGAGAAAGAGGGTGTAAATAATGCCAGTTAAGAAAGAGCGGGAATATAGAACGCTGGTAGCGCCTCTGGCTGCGCAGAGTTCCGGCGAAAAGCGCTTACAGTCGGAGTGCTACGTAGAGGGCTACGCTACTACATTTAATGCGCCATACCTTTTATATGAGTTTGAGGACGGCACAAAGATTTACGAAAGAATAGACGCACACGCTTTAGACAGCGCAGACATGAGCGACGTTATCATGCAGTACGACCATGAGGGCAGGGTATTTGCCAGACAGTCAAACAAGACGCTGATTTTACAGCCGGACTATAAAGGGCTTAAGGTGGCGGCTGATTTAGGCAAGACAGATTTAGCCCGTGGGCTATACCAAGACATAGAGGCAGGCATGATAAATAAAATGTCGTGGGCTTTTAGCGTAGCAGAGGAAAGCTACGACAGAGAAACACACACAAGGACGATTTTGAAAATCAAGAAAGTTTATGATGTATCAGCCGTGAGCATTCCAGCAAACGGCGATACTGAAATAAGCGCCCGTGCTTTTGCGAGTAGGAGTTACGAGCAGGAGAGGCAGGAGCTGCTTAAGAGGCGGGCAGCAATACTAAAGATTAGAGCGAGCTTATAAAATCCAAGACAAGAAAGGAAACATAACAATGAGATTAAAAGAAATCGAGGAAAGATTAGCACAGATTAAGGCAGAGCTTACCACAAGAGCGGCAGAGCTGAAAGAAGAGGAAATTACAGCACTTGAAAAAGAAGTAACTGCATTGCAGGAAGAAAGAGCGGCGATTACAGCGGCAGCAGAAAAGCGCAGCGCCTTACTTGCGAGAATTGCAGCAGGCGAGAATGTAGACGACGGAAACGGCGGCGAGGGACAGCAGAGAGTGCTTAGAAATTTCAAGGGCGCAGCAGGAGAGGGCGATAACGACGACAAGTACGGCAGTATGGAATACCGAAAAGCATTTATGAAATACGTGTGCAGAGGCGAGGCGCTGCCGAAAGAGTACAGAGCAGATGCAGTAAGCAAAAGCACGGACGTAGGCGCAGTTATTCCTACCACAGTGCTTAACCAGATTGTAGAGAAACTGGAAAGCACAGGAATGATTTTAGCCCTTGTAACCAGAACTGCATACAAGGGCGGCGTTTCTATCCCCGTATCTACTGTAAAGCCTACTGCAACATGGGTAAATGAGGGAGCAGGCAGCGACAAGCAGAAAAAGAATATTGCAAAAGACGGAATGATTACTTTTGCATACCATAAGCTGCGCTGTGCAGTAGCCGTATCTCTGGAAGTAGATACAATGGCAATCAGCGCTTTTGAAACACTGCTTATTAACAATATTGTTGAGGCAATGACAAAAGCGTTAGAGCAGGCAATCATTGACGGAAACGGAACAGGAAAACCGAAAGGAATTTTAGCAGAGACACCAGCCGACGGGCAGACAATCGAGAGCGCCGCACCGTCTTACAGTGATTTGATTAAGGCAGAGGGTGCTTTACCTATGGCTTATGAAAATGGCGCTGTGTGGTGCATGAGTAAAAAGACCTTTATGGAGTATGTAGGCATGACAGATAAGAACGGGCAGCCTATCGCAAAAGTGAACTATGGAACATCTGGAAAGCCGGAGAGAACGCTTTTAGGCAGAACAGTTGTACTTTGCGATTACGTAGCAAGCTACAGCGCAGCACTTGCGAAAGATACAATTTTTGCATTCCTTTTCAATTTCAAGGACTACGTGCTTAATACAAACTACTCTATGGGCGTAAAGAAGTATGAGGACAACGACACAGACGACCAGATTACAAAGGGCATTATGCTTGTAGACGGCAAGGTAGTAGACAAAAACAGCCTTGTAGTTGTAAAGAAAATCGAGGCAGTGTAATTAACAAGGCAGCTGGTGTATAAACACTGGCTGCCAGAAAGCGAGGTAGACCATGAAAGGGTATTTAGACGCTAAAGAACTGGAAAGCTACAAGAAAGAAGATTTGCAGGAACTGGCAAAGCAGCTGGGCGTAGATGCAGAGGGAACAAAGAAAGAAATTGCTGCACGCTGCGCAGCCGTCGAGGTAGACATACCAGACGACAACGAGCTTACGGAAGAGGACAAAAAAGCAGCAGCCGAGGCAGCAGCAGAGGCGGCAGCTAAAGCCGAAGAGGAAAAGGCAGCGGCAGGGCTGGTAAAAGTAAAAGCACAGCGTCGTTTCCTTGACAAGGAATTAAACCAGATTAAGGATACTGGGGACGTTTACACCGTAAGCAGAGAACGTGCAGCAGTTCTGAAAGAGGCAGGCGTAGCAGAAGTAGCAGAGTAAGAAAGAGGGTGCGGGCTATGGCAGCATATACCACTACATTAACCGAGAAGATGCGGGCGGCGCTGCGTATCAGTAGCACCAGTGAGAAAATCACAGAGGAAATAAACGACTGTATAGCCGCCTGCAAAGCTGATTTGAAAAACGACGGCGTAAAAGTAATAAAAGAGACAGACGAGCTGATTATAAGAGCAATTACGCTGTACTGTAAGGCAGAATTTGGCTTTAACAACAATGCGGAACAATTCAGAAAGTCATACGACGCACTTAAAATGCGCTTAGCTTTATCAGTGGAATACAACACAGCGCCGGAAGTGTCCGAAACGGACACCGACGGCGCAGAAAGCGAGGTATAAGCGGTGGAGTGGCAGGACGAATTAACGCTTATTGCAGAAACAGCAGCAGAAAACAGGGTAAATAAAAACGGCTTTGCAGTAAAGCCGGAAGAAAGCGCCCGTACTGTATTCTGTAACAAAAAAACAGTAGGATACAGTGAATATTTTAAGAGCCAGCAGACAGGAAAGCTGGTAGAGGCAAAGTACGAGGTACACAAGGCAGATTATGGCGGCGAGGACGTGGTAGAAGTAAACGGGCGGCGTTATTTCGTGCTTAAAACCTACGATACAGGAACAGACACCATAGAGCTTACGCTTACAGATTTACGCCACAGAAACGAGGTGTAAGCATGGGAGAGTTTAACACAGTCGGGCTGGAAGATATTATAGACGCTTTCAGCCGGAGAGAGGCGGCTACAGTTGAGGCAGTCCCCAAAATGCTTAAAGCTGGTGCTGATGTGCTGATAGAGGCACAGAGAGCAGAGGCACAGGCAATGGGACTGAATGAAACGGGCGGTTTTATCAATTCCATAAAAGCTACGGACGTAAAGGGCGACGATACGGAGAAATACGTAGAGATATACCCACAGGGACGGGCAAAGCATGGAAACGACAGAAAAGGAGATAAAAGCAAGGTACGCTATGCAACAATCGGCTTTGTGGCAGAGTACGGCACAAGTAGCCACGCTGCACGCCCTTATATGACAGTGGCAAACGAAAAGGCGCACGAAAAGGTAGTAGAGGCACAGCGCAGTATATGGGAGAGTGAAACAGGCGAATGAGTATACAGGAGATTTTAGAAAGCGCAGGGTTGCCAGCCCAGAGAGGCGTTTACACTGGACGGGATAAGCCAGACGCATATTATACGTTTCTGCGGCTGCTGGGTACGCCTGCGGTAAATGCAGACGACGAAGAGAAAGAGCGCAGGGAAATGTATAGAGTTACGCTTTTCCATAAGGGCGATTTTGAGGCGCAGCTTGATAAGACAAAAGAGGTATTGAAAGCAGCAGGCGTTTATATCAACAGCATAGACGCAGAAAGCTACGAAACAGAAACGGGGTACTGGTTAGTGCCTATCACAGTCGAGATTTTGAAAGAGGAGTGATTAAACAATGACACTGGGACTGAAAGATTTATATTACGCCGTATGCACAGAGGCAGACGGAGCAGAGAGCTACGGGACACCTAAGAAAATGGCAGAGGCAATGAGCGCCGATTTATCCGTAAAGACAGCAGACGGCAGCTTGTATGCAGACGACACATTAAGCGAGAGCGTCACGGAGTTTGCAAGCGGAACGCTTAAGCTGGGAATTAAAGACCTTACGCCGGAAGTGCTGGCAGAGCTGTTGGGGCAGGCAGTAGATAAGAACAGCGTAGTATGGGCGGGAAAAGAGGACGAGCCGCCGTATGTTGCTGTAGGGTTCAGAGCTAAGAAAACGGGTGGTAAATACCGTTACGTATGGCTGCTTAAAGCAAAATTTAAAGTACCGTCTGAAAAGTACGAAACAAAGGGCGAGAGTATCAAATTTAACACACCGGACATTGAGGCATCTTTTACAACAAGAAAGAAAGATAACTTGTGGAAAGCAGACTTTGTGGGAACAGAGGAAAGCGCAGCGGCTAAAACGTGGTTTACAGCAGTGCCGGAAAAGGCAGCAGCAATGGAAAGTGTATAAAACAGGAAAGGAGAGAGGCGTAGCATGGGCTGCGCCTTAATTTTATATCATGGGAGCATTAAAGAGCGGGGCTTTTCCCGTAGAGCTGAACGGCAAAGAATATGGTTTACTTTTTTCACTGAACGCATTAGACGAAGTGCAGGAAAAGTTTGGGGGCTACGACAAATTAAGTGAGGTATTCAATAAAGATAACCCAAACCTTTTTAAAGATACAAGGTGGTTACTTACGCTGCTTATTAACGAGGCACTTTTAGCAGAGGACGAAAACGCCCAGCTGCTTGAAGAGAAGAGGGTAGGCAGACTGATACACGCAGGAAATTTGCAGGAAGTACAGAACGCTATTTTTAAATCGTTCTACAGAGGAACTGCGGGAGACAACAGCGACACAGAGAACGAAAACGACGGAGAAGAAACAAAAGAAGAGGGAAACAGGGCAGCCGTGCAGGAAAATTAGATACTGCACGGCTTTTGTATATTGCAGTAGTGCTTTTGAGATACAGGGAACGTGAGGCATGGAGAAAAACACCATACCAGATAACGACACTGTTTAAATATCACAAGGAATATAACCCACACATTTTCCGACAGGAACAGGCGGGAACACCAGCAGCTACAGAAAACATGGATGATATAGACATAGCGTTAGGGGGCTTTTAATTATGGCAGATAAGACGCAGAACGTCAAAACAAGGTTAAGTTTTGACGGAGAGGCAGAGTATAAAGCAGCCTGCAAGGAAATTAACAGCACCCTTAAAGTGCTTAATTCTGAAATGAAACTTGTAACGGCTGAATATAAGGACAATGCAAGCAGCGTAGATGCGCTGAAAGCAAAGCAGGCGGTACTACAGAAAACATACGACGAGCAGGCAAAAAAGGTAAAAGAAACCGAGGCGGCTTTAGAAAAATGTCGCAAGGCAACAGGAGACAATAGCGAAGAAAGTAAAAAACTTGAAACCCAGTTAAATTACCAGAAAGCAGCGCTTGTAAAGACAGAGCAGGAATTAGGCAAAACGACTGACGAAATGGAAAAAGCAGAAAAAGCCGCTGACGAAATGGGAAAGGAAATAAAAGACAGCGGGGAACAGGCAGACGACGCAAAGGGAAAATTTTCTGGATTTACAAGCGTGCTAAGCGGAATGGGTACAGCGCTTAAAGCAGCAGCAGCGGCGACGACAGCAGCAGTTGCGGGAGCGGCAACAGCCATAGGAGCGCTTACCACAAAAGCGATAGAGGGATACGCAGCACAGGAACAGCTTGTAGGCGGTGTAGAAACTCTTTTCAAAACGTCGTCTGATACGGTTGTTGGTTATGCAAACGACGCATATAAAACAGCCGGAATGTCTGCAAATGAGTACATGGAAACAGTTACCAGCTTTTCAGCGTCGCTGCTTGCCAGTATGAATAATGACACGGCAGCGGCAGCAGAAAAGGCAAACGTGGCAATTACGGATATGTCAGACAATGCAAATAAAATGGGTACTGATATATCGCTTATACAGAACGCCTATAACGGTTTTGCAAAGCAGAATTATACCATGCTGGATAACTTAAAACTGGGATATGGCGGTACAAAAGAGGAAATGCAGCGACTGCTTGATGATGCAAGCAAGCTATCCGGCATTAAGTATGATATTTCATCATATTCAGACGTTGTAGACGCTATTCACGTCGTACAGACGGAAATGGGCATAACAGGGACAACGGCAAAAGAGGCAAGTACAACAATAGAGGGTTCGGTTAGTTCTATGAGTTCAGCGTGGGACAACTGGGTAGCTGGAATGGCAGACAGCGAGGCGAATTTCTCACAGCTTACAAGCAATCTGGTAGACAGTATTGTAACAGTGGTAGGGAATATAGCACCGAGGGTAATAGAAACAGTGCCGAGGCTGGTAAGCGGACTGGGAGAAATCGTAGAGCAGCTTGCAACGTATATACCACAGGTTATACAGGAGTTATTACCGCCTTTAATGAGCGGCGTACAGGACTTGCTTAATACGCTGGTTGGAATGCTGCCGGAAATGATAAGCATAATCGGGCAGATTATACCGACGATCATAGATACGCTGCTTACTATATTACCGCAGCTTTTAGAGGCAGGCGTACAGATTATTACGGAATTGGCGCAAGGTATCGCACAAGCGTTACCTACATTGCTGCCAACAATCGTAACGGTGGTTACGAACATTGTAACCATGCTGATAGAAAATATACCGTTGCTGATTACAGCAGCATTACAGCTGCTTACGGGGCTGGCACAGGGGCTGGTAGCAGCGCTGCCCGTACTGATTGAGGCACTGCCGGAAATCATAACGGCTATCATAAATGCACTGGTTGAGGGCATACCGCTTATTATCGAAAGTGCGGGCGATATTATAGTCGCATTGATTGACGGCATCATAGATGCAATACCGCTTTTAATCGCAGCCATACCGCAGATTATAGCAGCCATTGTAACAGGACTGATTACGGGGCTGCCTAAGATTTTGACGGCGGCAGGCAAGCTGGTAACGACAATCATAAATAAAATAAAAGAGCTACCTACTCTGATACCGCAGGCAATCGCTGCGGGCGTTGAGAAAATAGCAGAGTGGGGCGCAAATATGCAGGAAAAAGGCGGCACAGTTATAACAAATTTTGTAACGAAAGTTATAGATATTGTTAAGGAGCTGCCGCAGAAAATCTGGAACAGTATAGTAAGCGCAGTAACCAGAGTGGCTACGTGGGGCGCAAATATGCAGACCAAAGCCAAAGAAGTAATGAACACAATGCTTACGAACATTGTAACGATTGTGAAAGAAACGCCTGCTAAAATCTGGAACAGTATAGTAAGCGCAGTAACCAGAGTGGCTACGTGGGGTAACAATATGCTTACGAAAGCCAAAGAGGTAATGAATGCCATGGTAACGGGCATTGTTACGATTGTTAAGGAAATACCGCAAAAGATTTATAACAGCATTTCTGGTGCAATTACTAAAGTGGCTACATGGGGTACAGAAGTAAAGAACAAAGCCGTAGAGGGCATGAAAAATGTAATTACTGGAATAACAGACGTATTTAAGAATATTGGCAGTACGTTTGCTGGGTTCGGTAAAAACATGGTAGAGGGCATCTGGAACGGCATAAGCGGCGCTACGAGGTGGATAAAAGACAAAATAAGCGGCTGGGTAGGCAATGTTACCGACTTCCTTAAGGATTTATTTGGAATTGCCAGCCCGTCTAAGCTGATGCGTGACGAAATCGGCGTATATCTGGCGCAGGGTATCGGCGTTGGCTTTTCTAATGAAATCGGCGGCGTTAAGAAAATGATTGAGGACAGCGTACCGCAGGAGTTTGACGTAGACGCAAAGGTAAATGTAGGCAATGAATTTAAGTATGATAACGACGACCAAAAGCCAAAGCCGAGAGGCGGCGGCAGTGCAGCAGGCGGCGTAGTTGTCAATCAGTATATTTATGCGAATACCACGGACTATGCAAAACAGCAGAAAGAGGCAGCCCGACAGTTCAGAATGATAGCAAGGACGGTGTAACACATGGAAAATGAAAAACTGACTTACATAAATTCAAGGGGCGAGCGGTTAGAGCTGGGAGTAGACAGCGTATACCATTGCAATATAAGTAAAGACGTAGAGGGCATTTCCGGCGTTACGAGCGTCATTTACAGCACAAACAGTATGGGACAGCACGGCGACACCTACGTAGGGCAGCGTATCGAGGCGAGGGACATAGACGTAGTGGGACATATCAACACACGGGACAAGGCGCAGGCATTGGAACTGCGCCGCCGTATGCTTAAGATATTTAACCCAGAGCTTAGCGCTACGCTGGTGTATGAGTACGGCGGCTTTAAGCGTGTGATTGATTGCAGGGCGTATGGAGAGCCTAAGATACTAAAGAAAGAGGTACTTTATGAGTTTGATTTACAAATAGAGTGCCTTAACCCGTTCTGGCGGGAAGAGGAAGAAACAAAAGAGGATATAGCAAGCTGGGTGGCTGCGTGGCATTTCCCTTGCGTTATCGAAAAGGACAGCACAAAGAGCATGATATACGGATACCGAGCGGAAAGCGTAATAGTGGACTGCTACAACGAGGGCGACGTATCAACAGGAATGAGGATAAGGTTTACAGCACTGGGGACAGTTTCAAACCCGATACTGCTTAATGTGGATACCGAGGAATTTATACAGATTAACTCCACTATGAAAACGGGCGACGTGATAGAGATTAACACGAAGTACGGCAGCAAGGGCGCTAAGCTGATAAGGGACGGCGTAGAAACCGATTATTTCCGCTACATTGATGTAGACAGTACATTTATGCAGCTTGCCATAGGCGACAATATGTTTAGGTATGATGCAGCCAGCGGCGTAAATTCTCTGGAAGTATCCATATTCTACAGCAAGGAATTTTTAGGAGTGTGACGGTATGGAGCTTAGAGTATTCGACAAGACAGTACAGCCACTGGGAGCTATAGACGAGCTGGCAAGCCTGCTATGGCATACAAAGTATTTTGACGTAGGAACTTTTAGCCTGCTTGCGCCGATTACGGACAATAACAGCCGTTTGCTGGTAGAGGGTAACTTAATAACCAAGCACGACGAAAAAAAGGAAGTAAAGACCGCTGACGGCGGCGTATGGCGCAGGGCAGCGCAGATAACCTACGTACACATTACCAAAGACGAGAACGGCTTAGAACAGTTAGAGGCACAAGGCTATATGCTTAGCTGGTGGCTTAATAAGCGCTGCATTTATCCGCAGATTGTGGCGACAGGTACAAACCAGTATCTTATAAACCTTATGGTAAAGAACAACTGCGGCAGCGCAGCAGGAACAAAGCGGCGTTTTCCATTGCTTGCATTTCTGGCGCAGGAAACCATAGACGGCGTGGCGGTTGAATATGCAAACGAGGTATACGCACAACTGGGGCAGGAAGTAAAGGCAAGGGCGCAGGCTGGAAAGCTGGGCTATGACATTCTGCTTAACGAAAGAGAGAGACTGTTTGGCTTTTATCTGTATAAGGGCAATGACCTTACAGCCACAAATACCGAGGGTAACACACCCTGCATATTTTCAAGAGATTTTGATAATGTCAACGAGCAGGAATATACAGCCAGTATAGAGAACTGCGGCAACTTTATTTATGTGCAGGGAGCAGCTGACGACGACGGCAGCCAGCCAGTAACCACAGTGGACGGCGAGGGCGCAACGGGGCTGGATTTAGTAGAGGTATTCTGCGACGCTACGGACATTGCCAGAAAGTACCAGCAGGGGGAAACAGAGGTAACAATACCGCTGAATACCTATATTGCAATGCTGAAAACGAGAGGCAGCGCAGAGCTGGAAAACTACGGCAAGAACATAAATTTTGTAAGCACCATAAATACAAATTCAAACTTAAAATTTAAGGCTGATTTTGATTTAGGCGACCGTATCACTTGCAAAGAAACCAAGTGGGGCATACAGATAGATGCACGCATTACAGAAGTAACAGAAACATACCAGAAAGGCGAGGAAACCATAGAGGCGACTTTTGGCGACAGCCTGCCGACACTGGTAGACCAGATTAGGAAAGTGAGGTAGCAGAAATGGCAAACAGCTTACCGTTTAATGCCGTGGCAGTAGACGGAGAGTACGACAGGGTATATAAAGCCGAGGATTGGGCGTGGTACTTTGCTACTTTCATTGCAAACGGCATTTTTCCAAAGCCGAGCGACGGGCTACAGGTGGTAGCTTACAGCGGCATGGAAATAAGAGTAAATGCAGGCTATGCCTTTATAAACGGCTACGCCTTTAGAAATCCTGCAACGCTTAGCGTAACACTGGATACGGCAGAGGGAGCGCTTAACAGGGTGGACAGGGTAGTAGTTCGCTGGGATTTGCCGCAAAGAGATATGTATATTGCGGTGCTGAAAGGCACACCGTCTGCAAAGCCGACAGCAACGGCAGTAACACGCACTACGGAAATATGGGAGCTTGCGCTTGCAGACATTTACGTAGGCAAGGGCGTAACAAGGATACAGACGCAGAACATCACAGACCAGCGATTTAATAGCGCAGTCTGCGGCATTGTAACAGGAACGGTGGAAGAGATAGACGCAAGCGTGCTTACAAAGCAGTTTACGGACTTTTTCAACACCTACAGCGCAGCCGTGCTGGACGAGTTCAGCGCATATAAGCAGAGTATGGAAAAGTACCTTACAGAGATTGCGGGCGTATATGACAGCTACGTAAGCAAGACAGAGGGCTTATTTGCACAGTATGAGAGCCAGTTTAACGAAAGATACAGCAGTTTTGAAAGCACGCTTGACAACTGGGACAAGGAACTTTTAAGCGCCTATACAGAATTTATGGCAAAAATTAAGCTATTCCAGTCGGACGCTGAAAACGAATTTAACACATGGTTTGAGAGTATCAAGGACAAGCTGGGCGAGGACATAGCAGGCAGCCTGCAACTGCAAATTGAAGAGCTGGCAGCAGCCATGCAGGAAGTGAAAAAGCAGGCAGAGGCAGGCACGAAAGAAACCAAAGAGGCAATAGCAGCGCTGGACGAGCGACTTAAGAGAGTAGAAAGCGGCTGGGGCATTGACTATAAGCATGATGCTGTACTGGGATTGTGTTACATGGGTGCAGCATACATGAGCCAGCATTACGAAAGAACAGTAGAAACGGCAGTGTTAGGGGCTACCTACGTGGGTAATTCCTATCTTGCAAATACATTTTAGAAAGGCGGCAGACCATGAAAGGATTTCCTAAAGTATTAAAGACAAAAGAGGATTATTACAACTGCCTTGCTATGGTAGCAAGCGGAGAACTGGCGGCAGCAGATTTGCTGGCGAAAATCGAGAGCGCAGAGAACCAGCGTTATATTGAGTGCGGCGTAGCAGCTGTAGAGGAAGAGAAAAAGGCGGTTACGGTATATTACTGCGACGAGGCAGCGGTAGGTATGAAATTTGTAGCGGGCGACGTATCCGGCACGGTGCAGGGAGTAACACATATCCAGACCGACGAGGCAGCGGCAGCAGGAGAGGCGGGAAACGACAGAACAGCCCTTACACTTTCCAAAGCGGTAAAAACAGGCTGCAAGGTAATTGCGCTGGAACGCACAGACACCGTGGCAGGAATGACAACAGACGACATTGCAGCACTGAAAGGAGTATTAAAGCAGTATGAGTAGATTATTAGTGGACGACGTTACAAAGACCGACGCAAGGGCGCTTTTGAACGTAAATAAAATGGCTACAATCAGCGATATTGTAGCACCGAGCAATGAGTACATTTACGCCAGCGGAGCAAATGAGCTGACCGTAGTAGAGGGTTGCGTAATTGCCGTGGGCGGCGCTGGAATTTTCAAGACAGCAAATACAATTCTTACGGCTGCTAATCTGGACGCAGGCAGCGCTTTTACGGTAGGTAAGGACTATTACGTATATATCTGCGACAGCAGAATTGACAGCGCAGACGAGAAATACGTAATTTCCCTTAACTCTACATACCCGACAGGCTGGAACGCTACAAACAGCCGTAAAATCGGCGGCTTTCATTATGGACGCTGCCGCAAGGTGGACAGCAATTTACAGCCGCTTAATGGCAGCAGTGTTATTTTTGGCACAGGCTGGGAAAGTGCAGTAAGCAACGGCATTGTACCACGTTCTGTATGGACACTGGGACACCGCCCGAAATGCAGCCCAGAGGGTATGGTATATTTAGGCGGCGGCACATGGGTAGATATTTACCTTAATTCTGACGACGGAGCAAAGGGCTTGAAATCAGAGTACGGCTGCGCACCTATGACGGGTACAGAAAGCATGAACTGGTACAACTTTGTAGAACGTCTGGCAAAGAGCGGTAAACGCCTGCCGAACTATGCCGAATTTTGCGCTTATGCTTTTGGTAGCCCTGCCGGACTGGATAACGCAAATACAAACGCATGGAGCGCCACCAGCAACACAGGTAGGGGTGTAACAGGCAGTGTGGTAAATGCCGTTTCTTCCGTGGGCGTTGTAGATGCCGTGGGGCGTGCCTGGACGAGCTTATTACAAGAGCGGAACACGCCACAAATGCAGACTACCACGCAAACGTAGCGTGGGGCTGGGACAAGAAAAGCCCATTGAACACAGGCGAGAAGTCTTACGACGTTGGTAACATTTACCAGTATTACGCATATTCTCTGGCGGCGCTGGTAGCGGGCGGCGACTGGGGCAGTGGGGCGGGTTGCGGCGCTCGTGCCGTGGATTGCTACAATTACCCGTGGTCTGTCGATACGAACGTTGGCGCTCGTGGGGCGTGTGACTCTCTGTAGACGGCGGGCGAAAGCCCAGCCGGATAAACGGGGGTAAGGCATGGACATACAGACAAAAACAGATATTATACACCAGAAAATATACGATTTTCTGCTATATATTTACCCTTTGCTTACGAAGTACCCAAAGTATGAGAAATTCAGTTTACAGACGGCGACAAGAAACGCAATTCTTGAAATGCTGCAAGAGGTTATAAAGTGGGATAAGACGGCAACGAAAAGCCACTTATACACGGTAGATACGGCATTGCAGGAAAGTAAAGAATTGCTGCGGCTGGCGCATGACTTGAAGTATAGCGCTATGAACGCACGGCACTACGGCGAGAGCTGCCGCAAGCTGAAAGAAATAGGCGTTATGCTGGGCGAACTGATAGAAGAGGTAAAGACCAGAAAATAGCAGGATATGGGGCAGCTGCTTACTTACAGCCTCTGGCGGCGCTGATAGCGGGCGGCAACTGGAACAATGGGGCGAATTGCGGCGCTCGTGCCGTGAATTGCAACAATTACCCGTGGAATGTCAATACGAACATTGGCGCTCGTGGGGCGTGTGACTTAGTGAGAACATTACAGGCACAGAGTTCTACGGAATACTGGCAAGGACTTAGAAAGGGATAAGACCGAGTGTTTAATATCCTATAGTCAGAGTGGCTGTCCCGCCGTGAGGCAAAGAGAAAAAATACGGCTGCTGGTTAGTAGCTACGGCGAAAGGCAGGAGCTTAATACTTGAAGAGAGTAGGATATATTACCGATAAGGACGGGCGGCGCATTACGCTTTTAGAGGCTATGGGCGACTATGGAAACGTACAGAAAGCCTATAACAAAGCCAGAAAGTGTAAACGCCACAGAAAAGACGTACTGATTTTTACGAAAGACAAAGAGGAAAACTTAGACAAGGTGCGGGAAGATATTATAAACCTTGCCTATGAGCCAAGCAAATACCATTACTTTAAGGTGTACGAACCGAAAGAGCGGCAGATAATGGCGCTGCCGTTCTATGACAGGGTGGTACAGCACGCCATAAACAACGTGTTAGAGCCTATATTTGATAAGCGGTTTATATCGCAGTCTTACGCCTGCCGGAAAGGTAAAGGTATGCACGCTGCGTCTGATACGCTAAAAGAGTGGCTGTATGAGTGGAACAAATACCACCCAGACCAGCCGCTTTATGCTATCAAGGCAGATATACACCACTATTTCCAAAGCATAGACCATGCGGTATTAAAAACTGAAATACGTAAGGTTATAAAAGACGCTGGGGTACTGGCATTGCTGGACAGGATAATAGACCACAACGGCAATATGCCGGACGGCGTAGGGATACCAGTAGGAAACCTTACCAGTCAGTTATTTGCAAATATCTATTTGGACGCATTAGACCAGTTTATTAAGCATGAGCTGGGCGTAGAGGCGTACATACGATATATGGACGACTTTGTGATATTAAGCCCAGACAAGGAACAGCTGCGCAACTGGCTTGCACGGATAGAGCAATTCTTACGGGAAGAGCTTAAGTTAGAGTTTAACCCGAAAACTACCATGCTGGCAGCAAAGAACGGTATAGACTTTGTAGGCTACAAACACAGGGCAACGCACAGGAAAGTACGAAAGGACAGTATAAAGCGCATAAAGCGTACTATCAAGAAGTGCGAGAGCGGGAAAATCACAAAAGAGCAGTTACAAAAGAGTATACAGAGCTGGACGGGACACGCAGGACACGCCGACAGTTATAACTTACGAAAGAAAATAGAAACGCTGGCAGAGGCAGCCATAGAAAAGGCTGCTTAAGCGGCAGAATGCAGGAGCGAGTACATGAGTAGCAATTTACTAAGGGTAGTACAAGAACAACAGGAAACCATAGAAAAGCAAAGCAGGCTTATTGCTGATTTAATAGCCACTCTGGAAAGCTGGGAGCAGACAGCAGGCTACGACGGCGCAGAGCTGAAAGAGCGGGCAGAAAATTTGCAATTAAGAGAAAGGCAGGATTTATGAACATGACTATTACAGAATTTATTGAGGCGGCGGCACATAACAAAATTATCCAGCTGGTAGTATTGGCGATTGTGTGTGACACGGTTTTTGGCGTGCTGCGTGCAATCAAAGAGAAGAAATTTAACAGCTGCGCAGGCATTGACGGGGCTATCAGAAAAGTAGGTATGCTTATTTCCCTGGTATTCATGCTGGCAATCGACGTACTGATTAAGATTAACTTAATCGGATTTATACCGGAGCAGGCACGTACATATTTAGGGCTTGATACCGTGGGCGTGGCTGAATTTTTCGCATTGCTTTACATTGCCTATGAGGTAGTGAGTATTTTTAAGAATATGGCATTATGCGGGCTGCCCGTAAAAAAGGTATGGGAAAAGGTGCGGGAGTTTCTGGCGAAGTATACGGACGAACTGCCGGACACAGACGAACTGGACGGGGACAGCACCACAGGCAACGTAGAGGAACACAGGACACAGGAAAGATAAGAATAATAAGGACATAGCAGCAAAGAGCGCTTGCGGGACACCGCAGGCGCTTATTTTGTATGCGGAAAGGCAGGAAATATGAACATTAACAGAAAGATAAGTAAGTACAATTTCAATAAGGGCAGCGTTTCCAGAATTAAGTATATTGTTATCCATTATGTAGGCGCACTGGGCGGCGCAGAGGACAACTGCCGATATTATGGCGGCGGCAATAGAAATGCGTCGGCGCATTACTTTGTAGGATTTAACGGCGAGGTATGGCAGTGCGTAGAGGACGCTAATATAGCGTGGCATTGCGGAGCATCGAGCTATAAGCACGCAGAGTGCCGAAACACTAATAGTATCGGTATTGAAATGTGCGTAAGGAAGAAAAACACAAAGAGCATGGGCGCAACAGATAAAGACTGGTATTTTGAGGACGCAACAGTAGAGGCAGCGGCAGAGCTTACCCGTTACCTTATGAATAAATACGGCGTGCCTGCATCTCATGTAATCAGACATTACGACGTAACGGGCAAGATTTGCCCTAACCCGTATGTATATAACACCAGCGCCCACACATGGGACGAGTTTAAGCGTAAAATCAGCGGACAGGCAGAAATGCCGCAGGGCGGCAATGAAAAAACAATATGGAATTTTCTTACAGGCAAGGGCTTAAATGCTTATGCCGTGGCTGGTATTATGGGTAATCTGTATGCTGAAAGCGGGCTTATGCCGAACAACTTACAGAACGCCTATAACAATAAGCTGGGTAAGACGGACGCAGAATATACAGCAGCGGTGGATAATGGCAGCTATGGCAATTTTGTAAAGGACAGTGCAGGCTATGGGCTGGCACAGTGGACGTATTGGAGCAGAAAGCAGGCGTTGCTTAATCATGCAAAACAGGCGGGCGTATCCATTGCAGACCTTAATATGCAGCTGGGCTTTTTATGGGAAGAATTGCAGGGATACGCAGCAGTAATGGACGCACTGAAAAAGGCGGGCAGCGTGCGTGCTGCATCTGATGCCGTTCTTACTGGATATGAAAAGCCAGCAGACCAGAGCGAAACAGTAAAGAAAAAGCGTGCAGAGTACGGCGAGGGATACTATAAAAAGTATGCAGTAGGAAACGGTACAAAGTATTACAGAGTGCGCAAGAGCTGGACGGACGCAGCAAGCCAGCTGGGGGCGTTTACGTCGCTGGAAAATGCAAAGAGCGCTTGCAAGGCGGGTTATACTGTATATGATGATAACGGCAAGGCGGTATATACCGCAGCGGGGCAGCAGACAAGCGCAGGCGTTCCGTTTAGCGTACAGGTAGATATTTTAGACCTTAATATCAGAACAGGAGCAGGCACGAACTATGCAAAGACGGGAGAAACCACAGGAAAGGGAGTATTTACCATTGTGGAAGTGAAAGCCGGACAGGGCGCAAGTGCTGGCTGGGGACGCTTGAAGAGTGGCGCAGGCTGGATCAGCTTAGATTATGCCACAAGATTAGCTTGAGTTTTCGAGGGTGGGCGGTTCGCTGTCTGCCCTCTATTTTTTTGCAATTTTCTTAGAAATCTATACAAAAGTGTTGACAATATACCGAAAAAGGTATATAATAAAATCATGGAAAGGAGATAAGAACAAATAAGAGGCAAAGCCACTGGAAAGGAGAAACGGCACAATGGGTAAGAAAAAGAAACAAAAGAAACAAAAGAAAAAGCCTATCAACTGGCAAGAATTGGCAATCAGTGCAGTGATAGACTTAATCATAGGAACAATACTTATCATAATTGGTAAGTACATAGGTTAGGGCGAAAGCCCTAACCAACAGGCGGGCGATAAGCCCGCCGCCTATAAGAAATATAACACAAACCCAAAGCCGAGTAAAGAGTATGCTTTTAAAATTAGGAGTATTTTTAGTAGCAGTAGGACTGGTAAAGCTGCTGGTTGCTTTCATTTTGAGGGCAAGAGAAAAGAGAGGTAAGGCATGAATTTAGGCGAAAACATTAAAAAAGCACGAAAAGCGGCAGGCGTGACGCAAAAGGAACTTGCAGAGCGCCTGCAAGTATACCAGAAAGATATAAGCCGCTGGGAAAACAACGAGCTTACGCCAAACGCAATAACACTTGCGAAAATTTGCAGAGAGCTTAACGCCTCTGCTGATGAAATTTTAGAATTGAAGTAGAAACGAAAGCGAGGGCTTACTATGACAAAGAAAAAGGTAATTTTATTGGTAGTGGCTGCATTATTTGCAGTAAGCGGTTTAACGGCGCTGCCGTCTGGAAATATAACAGGTGGGATGGGTTGTATTGTGATTGCGGCAGTATGCGCCTATTTTGGACTGAAAAAGAAAAGCACAGGAAAAGAGAACGGAAACAGAACACCAGCGCCTGCCGCCGCATCTGGTAGCAGGGTTTTAGATACAATCAGAACGAAAGTAGTAGGCGTGACGTTCAATAATGAGGACGGAGAAAACAGGCAGGATATTTTAAGCAAAATGTCCGGCAGTGAAGATATTACAGTAGAAAAGTACACATACAACGGAGAGCCTGCCGCATACGTAAAGTGGGGCGATAAGGTAATAGGCAATCTATCGGCAGAACTGGCGGGGGACTTAGCGAGAAAGTACCCGAAAGCCCGCTACACCGCAGAAATACTGGAAATTTCTGGGGGGGGGTACAGACGTTCGGGTGCAATATAGAGCTTGACGTAATCGAGGACGCAACGCCCAGCGTAAGCCAGCATACGGGAGAAACTACAGTATATGTAGACCGTAGCAACAAAAAATACCATAGTAAGTCTAACTGTTCGGGAATGAAAAACCCAAAGAGCATACCGCTAAGCCAAGCAAAGAAGAAATACACCGCTTGTAAAAAGTGTTGTAAATAGGTAAAGGCATAAGCCGCAGACTTGTAAAAGAGTTTGCGGCTTTTCGTCGTATATGGGGAAAGAACAGGAACGAAAGAGAGGTAGCAGAAATGGCGAATAAGAAAGGCAGCCGACAGCTGACATGGACAGACCGTATAAGTATTGAGGCATTGAAAAAAGCAGGGCATAGCGTGATAGAGATAGCAGAACAGCTGGGCGTACACCGCAGCACTATATACAATGAGCTTAAGCGAGGGGAATATATGCACAGAAATAGCGACTATACAGAAACATTAAGTTATAGCCCAAACAAGGCACAAATGAAAGCAGAGGAAAATTTAAAGGCAAGGGGTACACAACTTAAAATAGGAAACGATATTGCATACGCAAATTATATAGAGGATAAAATAGTAAATGAAGATTACAGCCCAGCTGCGGTACTGGGAGAATTGAAAGCACAGGGGAAAGAGGGGGACTTTTCCGTAACAGTATGCGTAACGACCTTATACAGCTACATTGATAAAGGTATTTTCCTTAAGTTGTCTAATAAGAATTTGCCAGTAAAGAAGAATAAGAAGAGAAATTATAAGAAAGTACAGAGGCAACAGAAAAGGGCGGCAGCAGGAGAGAGTATAGACAAACGCCCGAAAGAGATAGATACACGGGAAGAGTTCGGCAACTGGGAAATGGACAGCGTTTTAGGTAAGCGGGGAAAGTCAAAAAATACGTTGCTGGTACTGACAGAGCGGAAAACCAGAAACGAGATTATATTTAAACTGCCAGACCATACAGACGAGGCAGTAGTAGCGGCACTGGATAGATTAGAAAGAAAATGGGGAGCTGATATGTTTAAGCGGGTATTTAAGACAATCACAGTAGACAACGGCAGCGAGTTTGCAGATGCAGAGGGCTTACAGCGTTCTATTATCAACGAGGGAGAAAAGCGGACAAAGGTATATTACTGCCACCCGTACAGCAGTTGGGAGCGTGGCACAAATGAGGTAACAAATAAGATGATACGCCGGAAGATACCGAAAGGCACAAATTTTGACGACAGGACAGAGGAAGAGGTAGAGAGTATAGAGAACTGGATAAACGGATACCCACGCAAAATACATGGCTATCATTCAGCAGGGGAACTATTCGAGGAAGAGGTAAAGCAGCTTGCATAAGAACGGAAATAGGGAGCGTGAGAGGCTGGCAGCAGTGGCAGCCTTACTATTGCGTTGCCTAAAAGTGAAAATATACAATAAAACAGGCTACGTATTGTGCAAAACGGCAAAACGATAAAAACATGAAAAAATGTCGAATTTAATGTTGACATTTTTATTCTGACACAGAAATAAATTTTTTTACTTGCATATAAGCCTTTGGTATGTTATAATTCCAAAGGCTTAAATACTATAAAGCACGTGTGCGGATGATCGCCGGTGCCGGATAACGCTTACCGGTGGCTGATCTAATTGGAAACACACGGAAGATTAATAACCAAACGGAGGTAAATAAAATGAGCGTAATTTCAATGAAACAGTTACTCGAGGCAGGTGTTCATTTTGGACATCAGACAAGAAGATGGAACCCTAAAATGGCTCCTTACATCTACACAGAGCGTAATGGTATCTACATCATCGACTTACAGAAGTCTGTAGGAAAGGTTGATGAGGCATATGATGCCGTATCTGATATCGCTGCTCAGGGTGGTACAATCCTTTTCGTAGGTACAAAGAAGCAGGCTCAGGATGCAATCAAGACTGAGGCAGAGCGTTGCGGTATGTACTATGTAAACGAGAGATGGTTAGGTGGAATGCTTACAAACTTCCGCACAATCGAGAGCCGTATTGCAAGACTTAAAGCTATCGAGACAATGTCAGAGGATGGCACATTCGATGTTCTTCCTAAGAAGGAAGTTATCGCACTCAAGAAGGAGTGGGAGAAGCTCGAGAAGAACCTTGGTGGAATCAAGGATATGAAGAGAATTCCTGATGCAATATTTGTAGTAGATCCTAAGAAGGAGCGTATCTGTATCAAAGAGGCTCAGGCACTTGGAATCACTCTTATAGGTATTGCTGATACAAACTGTGATCCTGACGAGTTAGATTATGTTATCCCAGGAAACGATGATGCTATCAGAGCTGTCAAATTAATCGTATCTAAGATGGCAGACGCTGTTATCGAGGCAAAGCAGGGAGCTGAGGAAGAGGTTACTGCTGAGGAAGCTTCTGACGAGACAGTTGAGGAATAAAACACATTAATATCGGAGGATAATCAAATGGCTATTACAGCAGGTATGGTAAAAGAACTGCGTGAAATGACAGGCGCAGGTATGATGGACTGCAAAAAGGCTTTAACTGAGACAAACGGTGATATGGATGCCGCTGTTGAGGTATTAAGAAAAAGCGGTGCAGCTAAGATGGAAAAGAAGCAGAGCAGAATTGCCGCTGAGGGAATCGCACGTGTTGCTGTAAACGGAAACGTTGCAGTTGTAGCAGAGGTTAACTCTGAGACAGATTTCGTTGCAAAGAACGAGACATTCCAGGAGTTTGTTCAGACTGTAGCAGATACAGCACTTGCTTCTGGCTTAAATGGTGGTGCAAATGGAGAGGATATCGACGCTCTTCTTGCTACAAACGGACTTAGCGAGCTTCTTGTAGAGAAGACAGCTACAATCGGAGAGAAGTTATCTGTTCGTAGATTTGCAAAGGTTACAGGTGATGTTGTTACTTCTTATATCCATGGTGGTGGAAGAATCGGCGTTATCATTGCAGCAAATGGTGCAGCAGATGATGCAGCTAAAGAAGCAATCACAAATATTGCTATGCAGGTTGCAGCTATGAACCCACAGTACATCAGCAGAAACGATATCTCTGATGAAGAGCTTGCAAAGCTTAGAGAGATCACTGTTGACAGTGCATTAAATGATGCTACAACACTTCCAAAGCCTATTCTTAATAAGTTAATTGACAAGGCTATTAACGAGAAGCTTTGGAGCGATGATGATATCAACAACTTCAACGAGCACAAGAACAACATGAACTATGTATGGAACTTCTTATCAGATGCTGCTAAGGCAAAGCTTGGTGAGCTTGCAATGGCAGACAAGGAGTCTATCATGGCTGAGAAGATGTTCAATGGTTTAGTTGAGGGTCGTGTATCTAAGCAGTTAAAAGAGATTTGTCTCCTTGACCAGACATATGTTAAGGCAGAGGATGGAAAGCAGTCAGTTGCAAAATATCTTGAGTCAGTTTCTAAGGATCTTACAATCACCGAGATGGTTCGTTTCGAGGTAGGTGAGGGTATGGAGAAGAAGCAGGAAGATTTCGCTGCTGAGGTTGCTGCCCAGATGGCTGGAGTCTAAACTGTATCTTTATACTGATTAAACGAATGCTGTTCCGCAAAAGTTTAACTTTTAAACTTTTGCGGAATTTTTATATCTTTACAAGATATAAAAATATGGTAAAATAGTAAGAGGAAACAAAACCAATCATAACGGGGGACGCATATGGACTCAAAGGATAATGAATTAGCCAGACAGCAAACAATAACGTTTTATCAGGGTATGTACAGGACGATATCGATGTTCAGGAACTTTTAGAGGAGAAATAAATATGAGTAGAATATTATTAAAATTAAGTGGTGAGGCACTTGCAGGTGATAAGCACCACGGCTTTGATGAGGCTACAGTCATTGAGGTTGCAAAACAGGTTAAACAGATTGTTGATAAAGGTACACAGGTAGGTATTGTTATCGGTGGCGGAAACTTTTGGAGAGGCAGAACAAGTGAGACCATCGACCGCACAAAGGCTGACCAGATTGGTATGCTCGCTACAGTTATGAACTGCATTTATGTATCTGAGATTTTCAGATATGTTGGAATGAAGACAGCGGTTCTCACTCCGTTTGAATGTGGCAACATGACAAAGCTTTTCTCTAAGGACAGAGCAAACAAGTATTTTGCACATGATATGGTAGTTTTCTTTGCAGGTGGTACAGGCCATCCTTATTTCTCAACAGATACAGCCACAGTGCTTCGTGCAATTGAGATTGAGGCAGATGGTATTTACCTTGCCAAGGCTATTGACGGAGTATATGACAGTGATCCAAAGGCCAATCCTGCTGCAAAGAAGTATGATGAGCTTTCAATCGAAGAGGTTGTTGAGAAGAAGCTCGCAGTAGTTGACCTCACAGCGTCTATCATGTGCCTTGAGAACAAGATGCCTATGTATGTATTCGGACTCAATGAGGAAAACAGCATTGTAAATGCTCTTACAGGCAAATTCAACGGTACAAAGGTTACTGTATAGTAAATTGCATATAATGCATATCAGGAGGATAATATGGATTCAAGATTAAACCCTTTTCAGGATAAAATGGAAAAAACATTAAATAATCTCGAGGAAGAATATGCAGGCATCCGCGCAGGAAGAGCCAATCCACATATTCTTGACAAGCTTCGTGTAGATTATTATGGCACCCCTTCACCAATTCAGAGTGTAGCCAATGTAAGTGTTCCTGAGCCAAGAATGATTCAGATTCAGCCATGGGAGGCTTCTATGGTTAAGGAGATTGAGAAAGCAATAAACTGCTCTGACATCGGAATTAATCCTACAAACGACGGAAAGCTTATCAGACTTGTTTTCCCTGAGCTCACAGAGGAGAGACGTAAAGATCTTGCAAAGGACATCAAGAAGAAGGGCGAGGAAGCTAAGGTTGCTGTCCGCAATATCAGAAGGGATGCAATCGACAGCATCAAGAAGACCGGCAAAGAGGAAGGCATTTCAGAGGATGAGATTAAAGGCCTCGAGGATGACGCTCAAAAGCTTACCGACAAGTTTGTCGCAAAGGTTGACGCTGCGGTTGATGCAAAATGTAAAGAGATACTTACTGTATAGTATTTATATCACGTATACAAACAAGGGACATGTTATTCGTGTCCCTTATTTGCTTATTCCCGTTTTTACTGTTCACACTTAACTGTGTGACCAGCAAATAAATGATGCGTCATGATTGTAAATATATAATATGCATAAATGAAAGGAAATAAAATATGAGTACTCCGGAACATATAGCAATCATTCTGGACGGAAACGGCCGCTGGGCCAAAAGTAAGGGTATGCCAAGAAACTACGGTCATACAGTAGGAGCCAAAAATGTTGAGAATATATGTAAGGCTGCAAACGACCTCGGCGTTAAATATCTGACACTTTATGCCTTTTCCACTGAAAACTGGAACCGCCCTGAGTCTGAGGTCGCTGCACTAATGAAGCTTCTTGAAAGCTATCTTAAAAACTGCATAAAGACTGCCAATAAAAACAATATGCGTGTGCGCGTAATAGGTGAGATAAGCAGGCTTTCAGAGAATTTTCAGGAGAAAATAAGAAACCTTGAAGAAGTTTCATCAGTAAATACGGGTCTTAACTTGACAATTGCAATTAATTACGGAAGCCGAGATGAGATGATACGTGCTGTAAAGCATATGATAGCTGACCATGATGCCGGAAAGCTTTCGGCTGACGATATAGATGCAGATACCTTCTCATCATATCTTGACACAAGAGAGCTTCCGGATCCTGATTTACTCATCCGCACAAGTGGTGAGCAGCGCCTGTCAAACTACCTGCTCTGGCAGCTTGCATACGCTGAGTTTTATTTTACAGATGTTCCGTGGCCTGCATTTGATAAAAATGAACTCAAAAAGGCTATAGATGCATATAATAAAAGAGACCGTCGCTTTGGTGGATTAAAAGAAACGAACGACACGGAGGATAAATAATGTTTAAGACAAGACTGCTTAGTGGTATAGTTCTTGTAATTGCCGCTATATTTCTTATAGTAACAGGAAACGAGGTGCTTCTTTTTTCAACACTTCTGATTTCGTGTATAGGTATGTTTGAGCTTTTCAGGGTGTTTAAATTTGAAAAATCGCTCTTATCTGTTGTACCGTATATTGCTTTGATTTTATTTTACATCAACTTAAGGTGGAGCTTCATACCTGATGTAATGATGCTTTTCATGGGCTTTCTTATCATACTGATGTTCGTGTATGTGCTTTCATACCCGAAATATGATGCAAAGCAGCTCATGGCAGCCTTTTTTGGTATGTTTTATGTAGGAACAATGCTTTCATATGTCTATCAGATACGTACACTCAACAACGGACTTTACCTTGCCTTCTTGGTATTTTTATGCTCATGGGGCTGTGATACATGCGCCTACTGCGTCGGAGTGCTGATTGGAAAGCACAAAATGGCACCAAAGCTTTCACCAAAGAAGTCTATAGAGGGTGCAGTAGGTGGTGTGCTCGGCAGTGCGCTTCTTACAGCATTATACTGCTTTATATTCAGAAATCATATGAATATAGACGGCACAGAGATTGCTATACTTGCTGTTATAGCTGCTGTTGCAGGCCTTATTTCAATGGTTGGAGATTTGTGTGCATCAGCCATAAAGCGTAATTATGATATCAAGGATTACGGACATCTGATACCCGGACATGGTGGTATTTTAGACCGCTTTGACAGCATGATTATCACAGCACCAATCATTTATTATCTGGCTAGCTTCTTTTTAAGTTAAAAAGTAACTTTTAAGAACCATTGAAAACAAAAAGCTAAGGTAACTATTCAGAACCACTGAGAAAAATAAAAATCGAGGAATTATCATGAAAAAAATATCAATACTTGGTTCAACCGGCTCTATCGGAACACAAACACTTGATGTGGTAAGAGAGCATGGCGATATGCAGGTTGTGGCACTTTCCTGTGGCAGAAATCTCTCCCTTATAGAGAAACAGGCAAGGGAATTTAAGCCACAGTTTGTCAGTGTAAGTGATGAAAACGATGCCAAAAAGCTTCGCACAAGCCTTGCGGATACAGACATCGAGATTGGTTATGGCATGGACGGTTTAATTAAATGTGCCACCATTGAGCCATGTGACATAGTTGTAACCGCAATTGTCGGTATGCTTGGAATACGCCCGACAATTGCCGCAATAAAGGCAAAAAAGACCATTGCACTTGCAAATAAGGAGACTCTCGTTACAGCGGGGCATATCATTATTCCGCTTGCGAAGGAGTATGGTGTGTCCATTCTTCCGGTGGATAGTGAGCACAGTGCCATCTTCCAGTCACTGCAGGGAAATTCTATGAATCCGATTAAAAAAATTCTTCTGACAGCATCCGGAGGTCCGTTCAGAGGCAGAAAGCTCTCTGAGCTTGAAGGTATAAGGGTGGAGGACGCGCTAAAGCATCCTAACTGGTCAATGGGTCAGAAAATCACTATTGATTCATCAACCATGGTCAATAAGGGGCTTGAGGTAATTGAGGCAAAATGGCTTTTTGACGTCGATTTGTCGCAGATTCAGGTTGTAGTGCATCCTCAGAGTGTCATTCACTCGGCTGTTGAGTATGCGGATGGAGCAGTTATAGCACAGCTTGGTACTCCTGATATGCGTATACCTATACAGTATGCACTGTATTATCCAAGCAGACCTGCGCTTTCCGGTGACAGGCTTGATCTCTTTAAGCTTAAGGATCTGACCTTTGAGGCACCGGATCTTGATACCTTTAAAGGGCTTGCTCTCGCCATGAAGGCTGCAAGGGCAGGAGGTAATATTCCTACGGCCTTCAATGCTGCAAACGAGAGAGCAGTGGCGCTGTTTTTGAATAAAAAGATTAAATATCTGGAAATAATCGATATAATCGAAGCATGTATGGAGAATGCATCATTTATTGAAAATCCTTCAGTGGATGAGATACTTGATACAGAGCAGTGCGCATATGACTATATCAGTAAAAGGTGGTAATTTTGAACATTATTAGTATTATTATTGCAATCATATTATTCAGCATCATAGTAATTTTTCACGAGCTCGGACATTTCTGGCTTGCTAAAGCAAATGGCATAAAGGTCAATGAATTTTGTCTGGGACTTGGACCGACTCTTTTTGGAGTGCAGCGTGGAGAGACCAAATACTCCATAAAGATGCTTCCGTTTGGTGGAGCATGTATCATGGAGGGAGAAGATGAAAGCTCAGGTGATGACAGGGCATTCAACAACAAATCCGTGTGGGCGCGCATAAGCGTTGTTTTCGCGGGACCGTTTTTTAATTTTATCATGGCATTTATTTTTGCTCTCATTATTATCTGCTCTGTAGGCTATGACAGTCCGAAGCTTGCCGGTGTTATTGAGGGCTATGCGGCTGAGGAGGCCGGTATCAAGGCCGGTGATGAGATTGTAAAGCTGAACAATACGAATATACACTTTTACCGCGAGATAAGCCTCTACTCGATGCTTCACGAAGGTGAAACAGTTGATGTGACCTATCTTAGGGATGGCAAAAAGCACACCACCACATTGAAGCCTAAATATGACGAGACAACAAAGAGGTATCTGTACGGCTTTAACGTGTCGGGAGAGCGTACAAAGCCCGGCTTTGGAAAGGCGCTGCTTTATAGCTGCTACGAGGTGAAATACAACATCTATACAACAATAGAGGGGCTTAAAATGCTCTGTACCGGGGCTGCATCTGTAAATAACTTAAGCGGACCTGTAGGCATTGTAAAGAACATGGGAGACACCTATGAGCAGGCAGTTTCGATGTCAGGAGTATGGCTTGGCATACTAAATATGCTAAACTGGGGCGTGCTGATTTCTGCAAACCTCGGTGTGATGAACCTGCTGCCACTGCCGGCACTTGATGGTGGCAGACTTGTATTTTTGATAGTTGAAGCCATAAGAAGAAAGAGAGTAGACCCTGAGAAGGAGGGCTATGTGCATCTCGTTGGCATAGTGCTTTTACTTCTTCTGATGGTTGTTGTCATGTTCAATGATATCAAAAAGCTAATAGTCTGATTCTATAACAGATTGGAGATATACACATGGAGACAAAAATAGTAAAAATCGGAAATAAAGTAATCGGTGGAGGTAATCCGATTCTCATACAGTCAATGACAAATACAAAGACTGAGAATGTGGCTGACACAGTTGCACAGATAAACGCACTGACAGACTTAGGCTGTGATATAATCCGGTGTGCTGTGCCTACGATAGAGGCTGCAAAGGCACTTAAGGATATTAAGAAACAAATCAGCATACCGCTTGTTGCGGATATACACTTTGATTACAAACTTGCAATAGCTGCGATTGAAAACGGAGCCGACAAAATCCGAATCAATCCCGGCAACATAGGAAGCGCTGAAAGGGTAAAGGCTGTGGTAGATGTAGCAAAGGAGAGAAATATTCCTATCCGCGTCGGTGTAAACAGTGGCTCTCTTGAAAAAGACCTGGTAGAGAAATATCATGGTGTGACAGCAGAGGGACTTGTGGAGAGTGCTCTGGACAAGGTAAAGCTCATAGAGGATATGGGGTATGACAATCTTGTCATAAGCATCAAATCATCAGATGTCATGATGTGTGTTAAAGCACATGAGCTTATTTCAGATAAAACCAATCATCCGCTCCATGTGGGTATCACAGAGGCAGGTACAATAATAAGCGGCAATATAAAGTCTGCTATCGGACTTGGACTGATACTAAACCAGGGCATCGGTGATACAATACGTGTATCTCTCACTGGAAGCCCTCTCGAGGAAATAAAGTCTGCCAAGCTCATTTTAAGAACTCTGGGTCTTAGAAAGGGTGGCATAGAGGTTGTTTCATGTCCTACCTGCGGCCGCACACAGATAGATCTTATCGGGCTTGCAAATCAGGTGGAGACAATGGTTTCAGGATATGACCTTGACATAAAGGTTGCTGTCATGGGCTGTGTGGTAAACGGACCGGGTGAAGCAAAGGAAGCAGATCTTGGCGTGGCCGGAGGAATCGGCGAGGGTCTTATCATAAAGCACGGTGAGGTATTTAAAAAGGTGCCTGAGAGCGAGCTTTTGGGCGCATTGAAATATGAGCTTGACCATTGGGGTGAATAATTTTGACAAAGACATTTAAGGAAGTTTTCCCTACACTTAAGCTGGATAAGGATATGGAGAATCTGCTGGAGAATGCTGATGTCACCAGAATTTCCGTAAACCATGCAAGAGATTTTTACAAAATATATGTAAAAGCAAAACGCCTTATTTTCAAAAAAAATATCTGGAAGCTAGAGGAAAGCATAAAAAAACAGATATTTAAAAGTAAAGATATTACAGTAAAAATTATAGAGTCTTACGAGTTGTCTTCGCAGTACACACCGAAGACTCTTTTTGACGTCTATTTTGACAGTATTCTTGACGAAATAAACAGTCACAGTGTGCTTTTGTACAATCTGCTGCGCACCTCAAAGTGGAGCTTTACCGACGATACACATGTCACAGTCACACTTGAGGAGACAATAATCGCAAAGACCAGAGGCAATACGGTCATAGAATTTCTTGAGAAGGTGTTCTGCGAGCGCTGTGGGATGGATTTTATCGTTAATCTGCAGTACGAAAAACCAAAAATCAGCAAATACCGTCAGAATGCTGACAAGCAGATTGAGCAGGAAGTGCAAAATATTGTCGCCCGCACTAAATTTGCCATGGCAAAAGATAACGGTGATGAAGATGCTAAAGTAGCTGTCGATGACGGTGCAATGTTTGTAGGAGGCAGTGATAATGCATCCGGTACAATAAATGATAGTAAAACTGAGGCAACTAAAGTTTCAAACAGGAAAAAAGAGGCAAAAACAGACTCTGACAGCAATTCAAGGAATAATTCGGCCGGCACTGATAAAAAGCCTGAGAAGAAATTTGAAAAGAAATTTGAGAAGAAGTTCGAGCGCAAGGGAGATTTCAGACGTAAATATGACAATGACCCTGATATCGTGTATGGAAGAAGCTTTGATGATGAGGAGATGTCCATTGAAAAGATTGACGGTCCTATCGGTGAGGTTACAATAAAGGGCAAGATTCTTACGGTTGAATCCCGCGAAATCAGAAACGAAAAGACTATCATTATGTTTGCTGTCACTGATTTCACAGACACCATCATGCTCAAGCTCTTTGCCAGAAATGATGACGTAGCAGATATTCTTGCATATATTGCCCCGGGCAACTTTGTTAAGGCAAAGGGAGTTGTGACTGTAGATAAATATGACAGTGATTTGTCAATAAGCTCAATAGTCGGACTTAAAAAAATACCTGACTTTACCTCAAAGAGGGAGGATACTGCTGCCGAAAAACGTGTTGAGCTTCACTGTCACACCAAGATGAGTGACATGGATGGCGTGTCTGACGTAAAGGATATTGTGAAGTGTGCCATGCGCTGGGGGCACAAGGCCATTGCTATTACAGACCACGGTGATGTGCAGGCATTCCCTGATGCTAACCATACTGTGGATGACAAATTCAAGGTCATTTACGGTGTGGAAGCATATCTGGTCGATGATACAAAGGATATTGTGGAGAATGCAGCCGGTCAGTCGCTGGATGACAAGTACGTGGTATTTGATATAGAGACAACAGGCTTTTCTCCGGAAAAGAATAAAATCATAGAAATAGGTGCGGTGAAGGTCATCGGTGGCGAGATTGTAGACCGCTATTCCACATTTATAAACCCTGAGGTACCTATTCCGTTCAGGATTGAGGAGCTCACCTCGATAAGGGATGACATGGTTATCACATCGCCAACAGTGGATGTCATACTGCCACAGTTTATGGAGTTTTGCAAGGACTGCATCATGGTCGCCCACAACGCTGACTTTGATATGAGCTTTATAAAGCGAAACTGCGCGCTGCTTGGCATGGAGTGTAATCCTACTATTGTGGACACGGTGGCTCTTGCGAGAGTGCTTCTGCCACAGCTAAACAGATTTAAGCTGGATACAGTGGCCAAGGCTCTAAACATCTCGCTTGACCATCATCACAGAGCGGTGGATGATGCCGCATGTACCGCAGAGATATTTGTCAAATTCATAGAAAAGCTAAAAGACAGGGGCATATCAGGCTTAGATGAGGTAAATGCCCTGGCAAAATCATCTGTTGAGATGATAAGGAAGATGCCTACATACCATGCCATAATTCTTGCAACCTGTGACCAGGGGCGTACCAATCTCTACAGGCTTATCTCACTGTCACACATCAAGTATTATAATAAGAGACCGAGAATACCAAAATCAGAGTTTAACAAGTATCGTGATGGGCTTTTAATAGGCTCAGCCTGTGAGGCAGGAGAGCTTTACAGGGCTATTTTAAACGGAAGACCACAGGAGGAAATCACAAGACTTGTGAATTTCTATGATTACCTGGAGATACAGCCTCTTGGCAACAACGCATTTATGATACGTGACGAGGATTCCGATATTGCTTCAAACGATGACCTTATCGATATAAATAAGCGAATCGTAAAGCTTGGAGAGGAATTTGGAAAGCTGGTTGTTGCAACCTGTGACGTACATTTCTTAAATCCCGAGGACGAGGTATACCGTCGTATTATCATGGCCGGTAAGGGCTTTAAGGATGCAGATGAGCAGGCTCCGCTTTACTTAAGGACCACAGAGGAAATGCTAAAGGAGTTTGAGTATCTCGGAAGCAAAAAGGCTGAGGAGGTAGTCATCACCAATACCAATAAGATAGCAGACATGTGTGAGCGTATCTCACCGGTCAGACCTGATAAATGTCCGCCGGTTATCGAAAACTCTGACGGCATGCTTCGTGAAATCTGCTATAACAAGGCAAACAGGATGTACGGAGATCCGCTGCCGCCTATAGTTAAGGAAAGGCTTGATAGAGAGCTTAACTCCATTATTTCAAACGGCTATGCCGTAATGTACATCATCGCACAGAAGCTTGTGTGGAAATCAAATGAGGACGGCTACCTGGTTGGCTCGCGAGGTTCCGTAGGAAGCTCATTTGTCGCAACCATGTCAGGTATCACAGAGGTTAATCCGCTGCATGCTCACTATTTGTGCACACACTGCAAATACAGTGATTTTGATTCACCTGAGGTACAGGCATTTTCAGGCCGTGGTGGCTGTGATATGCCGGATAAGCTCTGTCCAAAGTGCGGCAGACCGTTAAGCAAGGAGGGCTTTGATATTCCATTTGAGACGTTCCTCGGTTTCAAGGGAAACAAGGAGCCGGATATCGATCTGAACTTCTCCGGTGAGTACCAGTCAAAGGCACACAAATATACCGAGGTTATTTTCGGAGAGGGCCAGACCTTTAAAGCCGGAACCATAGGTACACTTGCTGACAAGACCGCATTTGGATACATTAAAAACTATTATGAGGAGCGCGGTATCAGAAAGCGAAACTGCGAGATAGACAGGATAGTGCAGGGCTGTGTCGGTGTTCGACGTACTACGGGACAGCATCCGGGTGGTATAGTTGTGCTGCCGATGGGTGAGGAGATTAATACCTTTACTCCTGTACAGCATCCTGCGAATGATATGACCGTTGACATCACGACAACGCATTTTGACTACCATTCAATCGACCACAACCTGTTAAAGCTCGATATACTTGGACACGATGATCCTACCATGATTCGTATGCTGCAGGATCTGACAGGTGTTGACCCAACAAAGATTCCGCTTGACGACAAGGCTGTCATGTCACTGTTTCAGAACACCTCCGCTTTGGGCATAGAGCCTGAGGATATCGATGGATGTCCGCTTGGGGCTTTAGGTATACCGGAGTTTGGTACCGATTTTGCTATGGGCATGCTCCTTGATACAAAGCCAAAGGAGTTTTCTGACCTCATTCGTATCGCCGGATTATCACACGGTACCGATGTATGGCTTGGCAATGCACAGACTCTTATCGAGGAAGGCACAGCTACCATTTCAACCTGTATCTGTACCAGAGATGATATTATGACATATCTGATTTCCATGGGACTTGAATCTGAGGAAGCCTTCAACATCATGGAGAAAGTGCGAAAGGGCATTATTGCCAAGGGCAAATGCCCTCAGTGGCCACAGTGGAAGGAGGATATGAAGGCACACGGTGTGCCTGACTGGTATATCTGGTCATGCGAGAAAATCAAGTACATGTTCCCTAAGGCCCATGCTGCGGCATACGTTATGATGGCATGGAGAATCGCCTACTGTAAGGTTTTCTATCCGCTTGCATACTACGCAGCATACTTTTCAATCCGTGCCACAGGCTTTTCATATGAGCTTATGTGTCAGGGAAAGGACCGACTCGAAAACTACATGAAGGACTATAAGAAAAGAAAAGACACGCTGTCAAACAAGGAGCAGGATGTATTTAAGGACATGCGTATCGTACAGGAGATGTATGCCAGAGGCTTTGATTTCATGCCTCTTGATATATACAGGGCTCACCCTAACCGTTTCCAGATAATTGACGGTAAGCTCATGCCGGCCATAAACAGTATTGACGGACTAGGCGACAATGCCGCTATTTATATTTCGGAAGCGGCAAAGGACGGACCATTCCTCTCAAAGGACGATTTCAGGGAGAGAACTCATGTATCGCGAACAGCCGTAGACCTCATGTCAGATTTGGGACTGCTTGGTTCACTGCCGGAATCAAACCAGCTTTCACTTTTCGATTTCGGAGCATAATCCGGCAGTTTAGCATAAAACATATACTTTAACAATAATAAAAATCCACTACCCATTGACAGACTCATAAATCTGTAAATAGGGTAGTGGATTTTGTGTATAATATGTATTGATTTTAAATATTAAATCTTATTTTAATTTTCTTCAATAAAATCTATCTGATACTCATCCATGTACTTGATACGTGCAAGTGAGTAAACCTCATAGCCCTGCTCGTTGATCTTTCTTCTGCCAGGCTGGAATGACTTCTCAATAAGGATTCCTATACCGGCAACTGTAGCATGAGCCATGCGAAGAAGTCTGATGGCACCTGTAGCAGCCTCTCCGTCAGCCATGAAATCATCAATCAAAAGAATATTGTCATCCTCTGAGATAACATCGCGTGAGAGTGTAAGCTCATAGCTCTTCTCTGTTGTAAATGAAGTAACCTGTGTCTGATATAAATCATTATGTAACGTCTTTGAAGGCTGCTTCTTTAAAATAACAAGCGGTACATTCATCTTGGCTGCTGCCATAAGTGCAGGAGCAATTCCTGAGCTTTCTATTGTAACAACCTTTGTGATTCCCTTACCGGCAAAGTGATTTGCGAAATTCTCACCGATGTGCTCCATAAGCACCGGATCCACCTGATGGTTGATAAATTTGTTAACCTTTAAGATATTTGTGCCAATTACCTGGCCATCCTTGAGAATTCGATCTTGCAGTTCTTTCATTTTGTTCACCTCATAAAAAATAAATTGTTATTATTATAGCACTATTCTTCGACAATATCACTATAAATTTTAGAATAAATTTCTTCAACCATATGATCGAGGAAGCTTTCCTCAAGCAGGCTGTATTTTTCAGTAATGACTGATGTGATAAGCTCAGCTCTTTTGTAGTATAAATCACCTGAGCAGACATCTCCTTTTTCACCCGATGACGCTAAAGTCATAAGCTCGTCCTTATGAGTGACGGTCACGTATTCCATGATTTCCTTTTCGAGGGAATTATTCCGGTCAATTTTTTTTGAAATGTCTTTTAGCTCCATAAATGACTTCATTCCTATGATAAAAAATATCAAGAAAACAAGCCCCATTACGATAGAAACCATGAGCTTGTTTACCGAGTCTAAAGCGGCAAGCTTTATAACTCCTGTATCAAGCAGCACAATAGCAATAAGCCCTATCGCACCGACTGCGGTGAAGCACTGTCCGGTTGCTTTTGTATCCTCGTATCGTTTTTGTTCATCAACGTATATTTTCATACGGCCTCCATATTGTTTAATTATAGTTATATGTTATAATGAAACGATGAAAATTACAATATTATGTGTAGGAAAAGTTAAAGAAAAATTTTACAGAGATGCGATTGCTGAGTACTCAAAGCGCCTAAGCCGTTACTGTAAGCTTGAAATCACTGAGGTTTCCGATGAAAAGACAAGCGAACAGGCCACACAGACAGAGATAGACATCGTAAAAAATAAAGAAGGTGAGAGGCTTCTTAAAAATATAAAAGACGATGCATATGTATTTTGTCTGGCGATAGATGGAAAACAGCTTGATTCGGTTGAGCTGTCACAGAAGATGGATAAGCTTATGACAGGCGGCAAAAGTCATCTTGTTTTTGTAATAGGAGGCTCTCTCGGGTTGTCCGCTGATGTATTAAAGTGCGCTGACTATAAGCTTTCATTTTCTAAAATGACATTCCCTCATCAGCTCATGCGCGTAATTTTACTGGAGCAGATTTACAGGTCATTTCGCATCAGCAATAATGAGCCGTACCACAAATAACCGGCATAATTCAGCCTAAATAAACATATGTTAATATATGAAGATGCAAAAAGTAACTGATTCGTTCGAGCTTCCAAAGGACATAGTGCTAGGGCTTCCAATTGTAACAGCATATGGTTATAATGAATTGACTATAGAAAACCACAAGGGTATTCTGTCATTTTCGGACAAGGCCGTAACTGTAAGGGCAGCAGACAGTACCATAAAAATATCCGGCAGCCGCCTTGAAATAAAGGAATTTACAAAGGATTTAATAATAATAGCCGGTCATTTAAAGGGTGTTATATATGAGTATTAAAGCTTATGCAACAGTAAGGCTAACAGGCTGCAATATCAGGCGCTTCATAAATCTGTGCACGGCAAACCATATAAAAATATGGAACCTTAAATATGTAAGTCCAAAGGAATATGAGGCCTGCTGCAGTACAGAAGATATTTTTCTAATGAAGCCGCACCTGAAAAAAACGCATACAAGGCTTCTCGTGGTAAAAAGACAGGGATACTTTGCGATAAGAGCATTTCTATATAAAATACGTATTATTACGGCTGCAATTACCGGCGTTTTTTGTATACATGCACTCATCTGCACAAGAATCTGGCACATTGTGCCTGAAGGAAACCGTTTCACGTATGATGAGTCGGTCATCTCCTTTATGGAGAGTGAAAATGTAACAATAGGCAGCCACAAGAGAGCAGATTACAGCCTCCTTGAAAAGAAACTTGAGGAAAAATATCCCGATATCACGTGGTGCAGTATATACATAGAAAAAAATACCATGAAAATTGATATATCAGAGGGAATAAATTATAGGTAAATTATGACAAATTTTATTTTTATGTTATAATGGAAAATATTTTGATTGAAAGGCACATGAGCTAATGAGTTTAAATGAAGTATCTATAAAAATACCGGGCGAATATATACCAAACGTCTTTGGGCAGTTTGATGCATTCGCCAAGAAAATAGAGCGCACACTGCACGTAACGCTTGTCTTAAGAGATGATTCCTTAAAGATTATCGGAGCGCAGGGAAATATTGATGGGGCAAAAGAGGTGTTCGAACAGCTCATTGCGCTGGCTGAGAGAGGCAACGTCATTACAGAGCAGAACGTAAACTATGCACTTGCACTTTTAGAGGAGCATAGAGGCAGTGAGATTGTTGAGATTGACAAGGATATCATTTGTCACACAATAAATGGAAAGCCCGTAAAGCCAAAAACCATAGGCCAGAAGGAATATGTCGACGCAATCAGGAAAAAGATGATTGTGTTTGGCATGGGTCCTGCCGGAACAGGAAAGACCTATCTTGCCATGGCAATGGCTATAACAGCTTTTAAAAATGAGCAGGTGGGCCGTATTATTCTGACACGTCCTGCGATTGAAGCAGGCGAGAAGCTTGGCTTTCTGCCGGGAGATCTGCAGAGCAAGATTGACCCATATTTGAGACCGTTGTACGATGCTCTTTATCAGATAATGGGAGCTGAGAGCTTCCAGCGCAACATGGAAAAGGGCCTTATTGAGGTGGCTCCTCTTGCGTACATGAGAGGCCGTACACTTGACAATGCATTTATCATACTTGATGAGGCACAGAATACAACTCCTGCACAGATGAAGATGTTTCTTACACGAATCGGCTTTGGCTCAAAGGTTGTCGTGACAGGTGATGCGACACAAAAGGATCTTGCACCGGGAGCAAAATCAGGGCTTGATGTGGCACTTAGGGTGCTTAAAAACATAGATGATATAGGCATATGCAATCTGACAAGCAAGGATGTCGTGCGTCATCCGCTTGTACAAAAAATCGTTCAGGCTTATGATGATTATGAAAATAAGCAGACTGCAAAGACTGCAAGAAAGCAGAGGAAGAGCAATAAATGAGCTGTCAAGCTCAGGAATGTATGATGAATCAGGGTTTTCTTATGAATCATTTTTTAAAAATATGAGACTATCTTACAAAGGAGGAGCTGCTTAAATGAGTTTTTTTATCGAAAAAGAAGTAGAATGCAATTTTAATTTTGATTATGAAAAGGTCGCAGAAGCTGTTGTTTCTGCTTCACTTGAGCACGAGAGCTTTCCGTATGAGGCGGAGGTTAATTTGACACTGACAGACAATGAAGGGATACATGCCATCAATAAGGAGTACAGACAGATAGACAGGCCTACAGATGTATTATCTTTTCCGATGCTTTCATATGAAACGCCCGGAGATTTTTCTTTCCTTTCAGATGAAAATGAGGATGATTTCAATCCTGATACAGGAGAGGTCATGCTAGGTGACATTATCATATCCGTCGACAAAGTAAAGGAGCAGGCCATAGAATACGGACACAGCGAAAAAAGAGAGCTTGCCTTTCTGATTACACACAGCATGCTTCATCTGTTCGGATATGACCACATGGAGGCTGATGAGGCGGCCGTAATGGAAGAGCACCAGAGAAAAATACTTGACGCTTTAGGTATAACACGCTAATATTTAAGCTGGTTATCAATTGAAATAGAGGATTTTATAAATGTCTAAAAAAAACAATGGGGCAAGTAATGCCTTAGTACAGGGCTCCATACTTGCCGTAGCATCTATCATAAGCAGAATAATAGGACTCATATATCGCATACCGATGCAGCGTATATTGGGCGATATCGGAATCGGCTATTATTCCACAGCTTTTGAAATATATAATGTCATGCTGATTATATCATCATACAGCTTACCACTTGCCGTATCAAAGATGGTTTCAGCCCAGATGGCAAAAAAGAGGCGGACTGCGACGTATCAGATACTGAAGTGTGCATTGCTTTTTGCAACCATCAGTGGCACAACGGTTGCACTCATACTGTTTTTCGGTGGCAATTTTTTTGCGACAACACTTCTTAACACACCATACAGTATTTTTGCCTTAAGAGTACTGGCCCCGGGGCTTTTGGTAGTTGCAGTGCTTGGCGTCATCAGAGGCTTTTTCCAGGGACTGGGTACTATGATGCCGAGTGCCGTCTCACAGATAATAGAGCAGATAGTAAATGCCATAGTCAGTGTATGGGCTGCATATGTGCTATACCGTACAGGTACAAGGATTGGCGCAGTGCTTGGTGACAAGGAGCACTATGCCGCTGCCTACGGTGCAGCCGGTGGTACACTTGGAACAGTGCTTGGCTCTGTAGCGGCTCTTTTATTTGTAGTATTTATCTTTGCCATCTATATGAAGGTGTTCAAGAGACAGATGAAAAGAGAACGAAATGTCAGGGTGAGCTCATTTGGCTACACCATGAAGATTCTTGTAATTACGGTTATTCCTGTGCTTTTAAGTACTACTATTTACAATATCAGTGGTATTATCGACCAGGGTATTTTCAAGCAGGTTGCACTGCTTCAGGGATACACTCAGAATGATATAGACGTATGGTGGGGTGTATACACCGGAAAGTACAAGCTTTTAATCAATGTTCCTATATCCATAGCATCAGCTATGGCAGCATCCTTTGTGCCGGTGCTTACAGGCGCATATCACAGGGACGACATGGAGGCAGTGAGAGGACAGATTAATCTTTCCACACGCTTTATCATGGTTGTCGCATTCCCATGTGCAGTAGGGCTTGCCGTGTTTGGACTGCCAATATTTAATATACTGTTCTCAAGCACCCGTGCAACAAATGCTGATGCATCACTTATGATGTATGTCGGTGCGGTTGCGGTAGTATTTTACTCGCTTTCCACTCTGTCCAACGGACTGCTGCAGGGAATTGACAGGCTCAAAGTTCCGGTAATCAACGCTGCGATATCCATTGTAGCGCATGTCATAGTACTCATACTGCTTATGCTCATATTCAGGCTCAATATACATGCAGTTGTGCTTGCCAATACGTTTTTTGCATTGCTCATGTGCTTTATGAACAGCATGGCTTTAAAGAAGTACAGCGGCTTTAAGCAGGAAATAAAAAAGACCTTTATCATACCGGCCATCAGCTCGCTCATAATGGGAGTTATTTCGTATATAGTATACTTTATACTTTACAAGGCCTGTCATATTGAGATTATCGCCTTCATTCTAGCTGCAATCATTGCGGTTATCTCATATGCAGTGGCGCTGCTTTTGCTCAAGGGACTGACTGAGGATGAGCTTAGACATTTTCCAAAGGGCACACTTATCATAAAAGTGGCAAAAAAATGTCATTTATTATAAAATGATTAAAGGGGCAAAAGGTATACATCGAATTGCATGCAAGCATGCATCGATGATACCTTTTGACCCTTTAATCATAAAATTGAATAAATAACAAAAATTTACAGATACTGATTTTGAGGTGATAATATGAAAAGCAAAATCAGTATCTGTTTTTTAACTATTGTTGTAATTCTTCTTGCACTTGTTATGATAGAAAAAATCAATACGCAAAGAGCTGCAGACAAGGCTGCGATAATTGCACAAAGCAATGAAAATGATAAAGAAGAAAAAAATGAAAAAGAAAGCCTTCTGACATCAAATGAGGCTAAGAATGCAAAATACTACATCAAAAATGACTCCGGAATGCTGTCTGTATACAACGGCACTGCAAGTGAAAAATACTTTGACACAGGCGTGTATTTTGAAGAACTGCCCGATGAAGCAAAAAATAAGGTTACAAATGGACTCTACTTTTTTAACGAAACTGATTTGTACGATTTTCTTGAAAGCTATTCAAGTTAATGTTAAAATAAATCAGTTAGGGGAAAGAATATGTACGATGTAATTATAATAGGTGCCGGTGCATCCGGGCTGATGGCGGCAGCAACTGCTGCATCAAAGGGAGCACGCGTGGCACTTTTAGAGCACAAGGATGATATAGGAAAGAAAATACTTGCAACAGGAAACGGCAGATGTAATTTCACAAACACTGATATGTCTGTAAATAAGTTTCACGGCAGTAAAGCGCTGATTAAAAACGGGTTGTCGCAATTTAATTATGCAGACACAATACGTTTTTTTAAAGAACTTGGAATACCTGCATATAACAATGCAGGCTACATTTATCCAAATTCAAGGCAGGCTGCATCTGTTGTGGCAGCCTTTCGCATGGAGCTTATGAGGCTTCATGTGGATGTGAAAACAGGCATAAGTATTACAGAAATTAAGACTGCAGGGATTACGACTAAAGACGCAAAGTCTGCTGCTAATCCGGCAACTAATAAGAAGACAGATAATCGGACCTGTTACTGCATCCAAACAGACAAGGGTAGCTTTAAGTCCAAAAGGCTTATCATAGCGTGTGGCCTTACGGCTTCCCCAAAGCTTGGAAGTGACGGAAGCCTGTTTCGACAGATAGAAGCTCTCGGACATCATATCCAAAAGCCATTACCCGCGCTTTGCGGCTTTAGCTGTGATGGTCTTAATTTCAAAAAAATCACAGGTGTCAGGTGCGATGCTACCGTCGCTTCCGTGATAGACGGTCAAATGACAGAGCAAAATACAGGGGAGCTGCAGTTAGCTGACTATGGCATCTCAGGCATCCCGGTTTTTCAGATTTCAAGTCTTATGTCAAGAGCCCTCGATAAAGGTCAAAGAGTCAAGGTGATAATTGACTTTTTGCCGGCTTTTAGTGATGATGAGCTTAACGGATACATAAAGGACAGAAGCATTACAACGACAGACAACCGCTCGCTAAATGAGATGCTTAACGGACTTTTAAACAATAAGCTTCTTCTTGAGCTGGTACACAAATCAGGAGTATCTCCTGACAAAAAGGGAAGGCTGTTGACAGATGATGATTGTAAAAGTCTCACCCGCTCAATAAAGCATACAGCCGTTTCGGTAAAAAAGCCAAGAGGAGCCGAATTTGCACAGGTGTGTGCAGGCGGCATATATACAAAGGAAATAGATGTACGTACATTGGAGTCCAAAATCCATCCGGGGCTTTACTTTTGCGGCGAGCTGCTTGATGTGGACGGCATATGCGGTGGCTACAATCTGCAGTGGGCATGGACAAGTGGATATATAGCAGGAGAAATGCAGTAAATGATTAAAATTAACCAGATAAAGCTCCCCGTCACACACAGTGATGAGGCATTAAAAAAGAAAATAATAAAAATGCTTAAGCTCAATGCCAAGACAGGCTTTACATACCGCATATTAAAGAAATCACTTGACGCGCGTAAAAAGCCTGAGCTGTTCTATACATATTCAGTTGCTGTAGAGCTAGATGATACAAAAAATAGCGAAGAAGCAATTGTAAAAAGAGCAGCCAGCTCATCTGTGCTCATATATAAAGAAAAAGAGTACATGATACCTGCATGCGGCCATATACCGCTTGACAGACGCCCTGTTATTGCAGGGGCAGGACCTGCCGGCCTGTTTTGTGCATATATATTGGCAGAGGCAGGTTTTCGCCCGATAGTTATCGAGCGTGGCAGCCGGGTTGAGAAAAGAACCTGCGATGTACAAAAATTCTGGGAGAGCGGCATCCTTAATCCCAAAAGCAATGTACAGTTTGGTGAGGGCGGTGCCGGAACCTTTTCAGACGGCAAGCTGAATACATCCGTAAAGGATCCTTCGGGCAGAAATCGTCTTGTGCTTGAGACCTTTGTGCGCTTTGGGGCAGATCCGTCCATACTTTATGACAACAAGCCACATATTGGTACTGATGTGCTTTCAGAAGTAATTGTCAACATGCGCGAGTTTTTGGTTGACAGAGGGGTTACATTTGTATTTGACACCTGTGTAAATAATCTTGACATAGTTTCCCAAAAGCTATTAAGTGTTTACACGGATTCTGACAGTAACAGTAATAGTGAGATAAAGACAGATGTATGCGTTCTGGCACTCGGACACAGCGCCAGAGATACATTTGATATGCTTTACAACAAAGGCTTTGATATGGAATGCAAGAGCTTTGCCGTCGGCTTTCGCGTGGAACATCCGCAGCGCATGATAGATGAATCACAGTATGGTATTCAAAAGAAAATTATACTTCCGCCAAGCCCATACAAGGTCACATCCAATTTTCCGAATGGCAGAGGAGTCTATTCATTCTGCATGTGTCCGGGAGGATATGTTGTCAACTCATCGTCAACCGAAAATCACACGGTGGTTAACGGCATGAGCTATCACGACAGAAACAGCAAAAATGCGAACAGTGCCATCATAGTATCTGTTTCGCCTAAGGATTTCGGAGCAGATGATGCCCTCGCCGGAGTGAGATATCAGGAAAAGCTTGAAACAGAAAATTATAAGCGAGGCAATGGTTTAATACCACAGCAGCTTTTCGGTGATTTCTGTGATGACAGATTAACAACAGCATACGGTGATTTTGGCTCCTGTACAAAGGGAAACACTGCCTTTGCAAAGCTGAATGGACTGATGAACGCTGACATGGAGCAGTCGTTCAAGCTTGGAATGGAACATTTTGGCCATCTGATACATGGCTTTGACAGAAAAGATGCTATTTTGTCCGGTATGGAGACACGCACATCTTCTCCGCTTCGCATAAAAAGAGATGAATCCTTTGAGAGCAACATCTCGGGTGTATACCCTTGCGGAGAGGGAGCAGGCTATGCAGGAGGCATTACATCTGCGGCAATCGACGGCATAAAGGTCGCAGAAGCAATTATTAAAAAATATAGGCCGGATTTTAAATAATATTTATACACATGAATAATATTTATACACGTAAAGAGAGGAAATATTCGTGGCAGAAGTATCACCAATGATGCAGCATTATCTGCAGACAAAAGAACAATATAAGGATTGTATTTTATTTTATCGCTTAGGAGACTTCTATGAGATGTTTTTTGATGATGCGATAATGGTTTCAAAGGAGCTTGAGCTTACACTCACAGGCAAAAACTGCGGACTTGAAGAAAGAGCTCCTATGTGTGGAGTACCGTTTCACGCGGCAGACTCATATATCAACAGACTCGTATCAAACGGTCACAAGGTAGCTATCTGTGAACAGATGGAGGATCCAAAGCAGGCAAAGGGAATCGTAAAGCGAGAGGTAATCCGTGTTGTGACACCAGGCACAAACACTGATATGGCTTCTTTAGATGAGGCAAAAAACAATTACATAATGTCGATTGTATACACTGAGGACAAATACGGCATAGCGACCTGTGATGTCACAACAGGTGATTTTTTCACGACAGAGGTGGATGCGGAAAGAAAGCTGTTAGATGAGGTGAGCAGATTTAATCCATCGGAAATCATATGTAATGAAGCCTTCTACATGAGCGGAATAGATGTTGACGATATGAAAAACAGACTGTCAATTACTGTTTCAGCACTCGACTCATGGTATTTTTCTGACGGTCTTGCAAATGAGACACTGCTTTCACATTTCCATGTACAGACAATAAATGCTCTGGGGCTTGAGGATTATGAGAGTGGAGTCATAGCTGCCGGTGCCCTGTTAAAGTACCTTTATGAGACGCAGATGAACTCGCTCGACAATATACTTGAGATTCATCCGTACTCAATAGGCAAATATATGATAATAGACAGCTCATCAAGACGTAATTTGGAGCTGGTTGAGACACTTCGTGAAAAGCAAAAGAGAGGCTCACTGCTTTGGGTACTCGACAAGACACGCACGGCTATGGGAGCAAGACTGCTTCGCACCTATGTTGAGCAGCCTCTTATCGAAAAGGCAGAGATAATAAAGCGCCAGAAGCTTATCGAAGCACTTAATGCAAACGAAATCACAAGAGATGAGATCAGGGAATACCTTAATCCTATTTATGACCTTGAGCGTCTCATCACAAGAATCACATACCAGTCAGCCAATCCGCGCGACCTTATTGCCTTCAGGGATTCTTTAAAAATGCTTCCACCAATAAAGCAGCAGCTTTCAGACATACCGTGTGCGCTTACCGATGAGATTAATGAAGAGTTCGATGAGCTTAAGGATATATATGAGCTTTTACTTTCATCCATTGAGGATGAGCCTCCTATCTCACAGCGCGACGGAGACATCATAAAAGCAGGCTACAACGAGGAGGTTGACCGTCTTCGAGACGCAAAAACCAAGGGAAAGACATGGCTTGCTGAGCTTGAAGCCGGTGAGCGTGAAAAAACCGGAATCAAAAACTTAAGAATCAAGTATAACAAGGTATTTGGATATTACCTTGAGGTCACAAACTCCTTCAAGGATTTAGTTCCTGATTATTATGTGAGAAAACAGACACTCACCAATGCAGAGCGCTACATAACACCGGAGCTTAAAGAGCTTGAGGATACCATCCTTGGAGCTGAAGACAGGCTCACATCACTTGAGTATGAGCTGTTTCGTGATGTAAGAAAACAAATTTCCAACAATGTTTCAAGGATTCAGAAAACAGCCAGAGCTATAGCACAGATTGATGTTTTTGCTTCGCTTGCGCTTGTTGCCAGCCAGAATAATTACTGCAAGCCAAAGATAAATGAAAGTGGGATAATAGACATAAAAAACGGACGTCATCCTGTAGTTGAAAAAATGATTACAAATGACATGTTTATAGAAAATGATACATATCTGGATCAGCACAAAAACAGAATCTCAATCATCACAGGACCAAACATGGCCGGTAAATCCACCTACATGAGACAGACAGCACTTATCGTTCTCATGGCACAGATTGGAAGCTTTGTACCTGCACAAACTGCAAATATCGGTATTGTAGACCGTATCTTCACGCGAGTCGGTGCATCTGACGACCTTGCAAGCGGACAAAGTACATTTATGGTTGAGATGAACGAGGTGGCAAATATATTAAGAAATGCAACCTCAAAATCCCTGCTGATTCTTGATGAGATTGGACGAGGCACGAGTACATTTGACGGACTAAGCATCGCCTGGGCAGTTGTAGAGCACATAAGCAATCCAAAGCTCCTCGGCGCAAAGACGCTTTTTGCAACGCATTATCACGAGCTCACCGAGCTTGAGGGCAAGCTTGACAGTGTAAACAACTACTGCATCGCTGTAAAGGAAAAGGGCGATGATATAGTATTCCTAAGAAAAATCGTAAAGGGAGGAGCTGACAGAAGCTACGGCATACAGGTTGCAAAGCTTGCAGGTCTGCCTGATTCAGTCATAGAGCGTGCCAAGGAAATCGCAGAACAGCTTCTTGCAAATGATATCACAGATACTGTAAAAAGCATATCCGTTGACAATGGCCACAAGCATAAAAAGGAGCATCTTGACGAGGTTGATATGACACAGATTTCGCTTTTCGACACAGTGAAGGATGATGATATAATTGACGAGCTTCGAAGCATAGACATAGGCAACATGACACCACTTGATGCGTTAAACAAGCTGTATCAGCTCCAGAACAAGGTTAAAAACCGCTGGTAGAAAGGATTAAAATGCCAAATATTGCCATATTAAATCAGGAAACAATAGATAAAATAGCTGCAGGAGAGGTTGTTGAGCGTCCGTGCTCCGTGGTTAAAGAGCTGGTGGAAAATGCCATAGATGCAGGCTCCACAGCCATCACTGTTGAGATAAAGGAGGGCGGAATCTCATTTATCCGTATCACTGACAATGGCTGCGGAATTGAAAGAGACCAGGTTGCGGTTGCATTTTACCGTCACAGCACGAGTAAAATCCGCTCGGCAGAGGATTTACTTACTGTAAAGTCACTCGGTTTCAGAGGTGAGGCGCTGTCAAGCATCTCGGCCGTTGCCCGCGTTGAGCTTATCACAAAAACCTACGATGAGCTCACCGGCACCAGATATGTGATCGAAGGCTCAAAGGAGCTTTCCAACGAGGAAATCGGTGCTCCGGACGGTACTACCTTCATAGTAAAGGATTTGTTTTATAATGTTCCGGCAAGACGTAAGTTTTTAAAGACAGCACAGACAGAGGGCAGCTACATAAGCGATATGGTTGAAAAGCTTGCACTTTCGCATCCCGATATATCGTTTAAGTTCATAAACAATAACCAGACAAAGCTTCACACCTCCGGAAACGGCAACAGAAAGGATATCATATACCATATATTCGGCCGCGAGATATCGTCATCACTGCTTGAGGTGAAGCATGAATGCGAATACTTTAAGGTGGAGGGCTTTATAGGAAAGCCTGTCATCACGAGGGGCAACAGAAATTATGAGAATTATTTCATAAACGGCAGGTATGTAAAGAGCAATATATTGTCACGTGCAATAGAGGAGGCCTACAAGAGCTTTCTAATGCAGCATCAGTATCCGTTTACAGTGCTTTACTTTACATTTTTCAGTGAGCTGGATGTCAACGTGCATCCGACCAAGATGGAGCTTCGGTTCGACAACAACAATGAGATATATGTCGAATTGTGTGACACAATATATGCAATTTTATCTCGTAAGGAAATGATTCCCGAGGTGCCTGTAGACAGTACTCCAGCGCCTAAAAAGATAGTGCATGAGTATAAGGAGCCAATACCGGAGCCGTTTGAGAAGAGGCGTATCAATGAGGTGAGGGCAGCGGAATCAAGGAGCGTGTACGGACAGAGCGTGACGTCAGCAGTAAAAGATTACTCAGCAATAGAACCTGCTGTAAAAACGCCAAAGACTTCCACCGCGTATGAACCTGCACAGGTTGTCACCGGCACCCAGCAGACACTCGGCGATTACGACAAGGTTTTTCTTACAGAAAGCGCCAAGAAGCAGTTTTCCATTATAGGCCAGCTCTTTAAGACATACTGGCTCATAGAGTTTGAGGACAAGCTGTACATCATAGACCAGCATGCCGCTCATGAAAAGGTACTGTATGAAAAAACGATGGCAAGACTTGCCAATAAGGATTTCACATCACAGCGCATAAGCCCTCCGATTGTCATGACACTTGATGCCAGGGAATGTGAGATGCTTGAGAAATACAGGCCGCAGATAGAACAGTTTGGCTATGAGGTGGAGCATTTTGGCGGCAAGGAATACATGATCAGTGCAATTCCAGATAATTTGTTTAACATAGATATGAAGGATCTGTTTATAGAGATGCTCGATGATTTTTCCAATGCGACAGGCAGGCAGACTCCTGATATCATCACGGAAAAGGTCGCATCCATGTCGTGCAAGGCAGCAGTCAAGGGCAATGACAAGCTTACTCTTCCTGAGATAAATAAGCTGATAGATGAGCTTTTGTCACTCGACAATCCTTACAACTGCCCACACGGCAGACCAACCATCATCTCTATGAGCAAATATGAGATAGAAAAGAAATTCAAACGTATCGTATGACAACATACACATTTGGACTGAGGTGCAATATGACACAAAAACCGATGATTGTCCTGACAGGACCGACAGCAGTAGGAAAGACAGCTCTATCGATTGAGCTTGCAAAAAAAATAAATGGTGCTATAATATCCGCGGATTCCATGCAGGTATACAAATACATGGATATAGGCTCTGCGAAGGTTACAGTCGATGAGATGGACGGCATAAAGCACTATCTGATAGATGAGCTTGAGCCATCTGACGAGTTCAATGTATTTATCTTCAAGGATATGGCAAAAAAAGCACTTAATGAGATATACGAAGCAGGAAAGATACCGATAGTTGTCGGCGGCACCGGCTTTTATATACAGGCACTTTTGTATGACATTGATTTCACAAAGCAGGATGTGGATGAGGCATACAGAAAAAGCCTTTACGACTTTGCTAACGAGCACGGAAACCATGCACTGCATGAAAAGCTTAAGGATATCGACCCTGCATCCTACGAGAGCATCCATGAGAATAACGTAAAGCGCGTCATCAGGGCAATTGAATACTATCACACCTGCCATGAGCCGATTTCAAAGCACAATGAGACTGAAAGAGCCAAGCAGTCTCCATACAGCTTTGCCTATTTTGTACTGGATGATGTAAGACAAAGACTCTATGAGAGGATAGATAAGAGAGTTGATATCATGGTTTCAAACGGACTTGTCGATGAGGTGAAAAAGCTAAAGGCAATGGGCTGTACGAGCGATATGGTATCCATGAAGGGCATAGGATATAAGGAAATCCTTGCATATCTCGATGGAGAATATTCACTTGATGAGGCTGTGGACAAGGTAAAGCTTGAGTCAAGGCGTTTTGCAAAGAGACAGCTAACCTGGTTTAGGAGAGAAAAAGATACCATATGGATAGAAAAAAATGAATATTCATATGATAATAATAAAATATTAAATAAAATACAAGAAATTTTAGCAGAAAAGAGGATTATAATTTGTTAGATACCAATGAAGCCATTTACAGGCAGTATGAGACACTTGGAATATCAAAGGAGGTTTTGGATTTCGGAACCTCTGTAGAAAAGGAGCTTAAGGAGCGTTTTGACAAAATAGACACAAATGCTGAGTATAATCAGCTTAAGGTCATAGCCGCCATGCAGAAAAACAAGGTGAGCGCAGAGTGCTTCCAGGCATCAAGCGGCTACGGCTACAATGACCTCGGAAGGGATACACTTGAGAGAGTGTACGCAGACTGTTTTGGCGCAGAAGATGCACTTGTAAGGCCTCAGATCACCTGTGGCACACATGCACTTGCACTTGCACTCATGTCAAACCTGCGCCCGGGTGATGAGCTTTTAAGCCCTGTCGGAAAGCCTTACGATACACTTGAAGAGGTAATAGGCATACGCCCTTCAAAGGGCTCACTTGCTGAGTACGGCATAACATATGCGCAGGTTGACCTACTGCCTGATGGTGAGTTTGACTATGACGGAATAAAGAAAGCCATCAATGAAAAAACGAAGCTTGTCACAATCCAGCGCTCAAAAGGCTATGCTACAAGACCTACACTTTCGGTAAAAAGAATAGGCGAGCTCATTGCTTTTGTAAAGAGCATAAAGCCTGATGTGATCTGTATGGTCGATAACTGCTACGGTGAGTTTGTCGAGGATACAGAGCCTATCCAGGTTGGAGCGGACATGATGGTTGGCTCGCTGATCAAAAATCCGGGAGGCGGACTTGCACCAATCGGAGGCTATATTGTCGGCAAAAAGGAATGTGTTGAAAATGCCGCATACCGTCTCACATCTCCGGGACTTGGCAAGGAGGTTGGAGCTTCACTCGGAGTCATCCAGTCATTTTATCAGGGCTTTTTCCTTGCACCGACTGTGGTATGCGGTGCGTTGAAAGGGGCAGTCTTTGCAGCCAATATTTATGAAGGACTG
>OGQP01000155.1_pt1 | contig 49405 bp, 68 predicted proteins | sample 1553251 | NCBI WGS metagenome assembly OGQP01 (sample SAMEA2580016, study PRJEB22360) | human gut metagenome | biome: human gut; feature: human-associated habitat; material: faeces | place: Denmark | collected 2008/2010 | reverse complement strand
AAGTCCTGCATGAAAAAAGAAAAACAACAGAAGCCCATATCCAGCAGCTTCAGCATAAGGGAAAACAAGGAATCCGCTACACCGCGATGATGCCAGATGCCCGATTCGCACGCAGACTGAGAGGAGAAAAACAATGATCGTACTGCAACTGCTGCTTTATTGTCTGCTGTTTACCGCAATGGTAAAAATCGCTGTGATCGGCGGTGCTGTCAATGGACTGTACTTTTATCCCAAGGAGGTGCAGGATCGCGCCATCGAACTGGGACTGATCGACCGCAATACGATGAACCGGAAACGAAAATGCTTTATGATACTGTTCTTTATCGTGATGCTTGCTGCTCTTGTGCTGATCATCGGTTTGTGGAACGGGGCTTCCTCCTTTGGTGAGGTCTATTGGCAGGCGCTGCTGTTTCTTGAGGTTATGAATATCTATGACGGCGTTGTAATCGACAAGCTATGGGTCGGGCACAGCCAGTTTTGGGTGCTGCCAGGGCTTGAAGATGCGCCGTTCGTGCAGACATGGAGGCAGGTGCTGAAAAAGCGAAGCATACTGGCGCTGATCTGGGTTGCGGGAGCGGCAATTGTCGGCGGTATTGTCCATTTGATTTTCTAAGAAGTTGGAAATTGCCCAAATGAAAAGCAGAATCATGAACGGCAATTGGAGGCAAAAAAGATGAAGACGGAGAAACCGAAACAGTTCATCCACTGGTGCATTCTTGGAGCAGTCGGATGCGGATTTATGGCTGCCGGGGACTGGCTGCTGGGGTGCATTCCGCTTCAGGAAACGGACACCGGTCTTTTCAACAGAGCCTATTATCTGTCCGGCTCCTATGAGCTGTGGAAGCCTGTGCTTACCGTTGGGCTGGGAGCAATCGGGGGCTTTCTCTATTATTTTGTTGTAAAAGCGCTGAATGCGGACATTGACGCAAAATGCCAAAAAACAAAAACCATCCAGTTCCTGTGCGGGATATTCACCGTTGCAATCGCCCTGACCATCCATACATGGGTGGCCACCATGGCATGGTTTGCCACCTATCTGGGGCCGCGTATCGGAGCAGAGGCTACGCTTGCGGCGGTCACGGCCTATCAGGACGATATGCTCCCCGCAATCCTCCCGCTGTATCTTCCGATGATACTGGTTTTCGGCATCCATTTTGTAATGTTGCTTACTGGAAAAACACGCTATCCGAGGTGGATGCTTGCGTTTCATCCGGTCACATGGAATCTTCTGCTGGCCGCAGTACCGGATATTGCGCAGGCGATGCAGATGCCGGTGGCTACATGGATGTCCGTGATGAGCCAGAGCAGCACGAACAGCGCTATTGCAATCTGGTGCATTGCGGCTGCGGTTTATGAGAGAAAGCATATTCAAAAAAGGAGTCTTAAAGATGAAGCCTGATTACAAAAACTGGATTCCCAAGGGAATGCTGTTTTCGCTCGTCGCAGGAACGGCACTGTCCTTTGCGCTGCTGCTCATTTTTGGCGTATTCGGAATCGGTGTGAGCGGAAAACTGCGCATTGCGCTGGGTGTGGTATTCGGTATCGCCTTTGTCATCTGTGCAAAATACACCGAGTGGTGCGTGCATGCCTATCGGAGCTTTTCCTATGACGGCGAGCGCAAGCTCTCAAAGCAGATCATCGAAGGAACCGCGCATTATGTCACCCTGCCGGAGGGCGGCGTGGGGCTGGATGTGGGCTGCGGCAGCGGCGCGCTGACCATTGCCTGCGCAAAGCGCAATCCCCAGGGAAAAATGATCGGCATCGACCGCTGGGGCAAGGAATACGCCTCCTTCAGTCTGACGCTGTGCAAAAAGAATGCTGCCGCAGAGGGCGTGAAAAACATTTCGTTCCAACGCGGGAACGCTGTGAAGCTGGATTTCCCGGATGAGAGTTTTGATGCGGTGACAAGCAACTATGTCTATCACAACATCACCGGAGAGGATAAGCAGGCGCTTTTGCTGGAAACACTGCGGGTGCTGAAAAAAGGCGGAACGTTTTCCATCCACGACCTGATGTCTGAGCGGCGATACGGGGATATGCAGGCGTTTGTCCAAAAGCTCAGGGAGATGGGCTATGAGCGCGTGGAACTGATCGATACGACCACGGGCAAGTTTATGGCACCCAAGGAAGCCAAACGGCTGATGCTGCACGGTTCGACCCTGTTGGTGGGAAGGAAGTAATCGGTGTGGCATCAGCGAAAGCTGACCGTTCCCTTGTGGAAATTATGTAGGCAAGACTGCTAAGCGGTATATGGATGCAATGATGGCCTGTCCCCTCGGCGGCTGGGCTGCGTTTTTCGGGTCTGCAAATAAATCACGGGAGGAAAAGCGATATGAAATATAACGGTTTTTATTTCTGGTGGACTGCAAATCAAATCCGATACGGACGTACCGCCTTTTCCGAGGCGGTACGTTTTTGTCGGTAGAGAAGTTAGATTGTACGCAATCGTTATCTTGAAATAATCGTCATCTTCATCCCAGACGGTCACGGAGTTCACGAACAGGTCTATGAGAACTCTGCGGAAATCTTCATCCTCAATATCCCCACCCTTGAACTGTTCCAGCCAGTAGATGACCTGGGGCTTGTCCACGTGGACTACACCCCGTTCCTCTCTGGCAAGTTCGGCGGTGAGGTTTTTCTTTTCCTTCTCCAACTCCACCATGCGCTTCACCAGGGTTTCCGGGGCTTGACCGCTTTCAATGGCCTTTGTGAGATTGGACAGGGACAGGATGGTTTCATGGAGCCGTCCCCGGATAGCTGGGATATTGGTTTCCTGCTCTATATCATGGGCGTTGACCTCTGCGGCGATATTGGCTATTTCCTCTATATTTTCATCCGTGAGCAACGCAAGAGCGTCACGGGCAACTACTCCCTCTATAAAGTCTTTCCGCAGGTTCCGCTTGCGGCAGTCTTTATGGAGGTTTTTCTTTCCATAGCACTCATAGTAGCAGTAGTCCCCGGAACCGTTGCTGTTTGCGTTCATCTTTGACCCGCAGTGGCCGCAGAACAATTTCCCCGATAAAAGATACACCCTCTTGGCCTTGAACTCCCCAGACGGGCGTTTTGGGGCTGACAGGCGGGCTTGCACACGGTCAAAGAGTTCCCGGTCTATGATAGGCGGTATCACGTCCTCTGCGCGGTAGTCATGGAACTGGTACACCCCGATATACTTCTCATTACGGAAAATCTTGGTGAAGCTGCTTTTCCCGAAGGGCGTACCCTTTGAGGACTTGTACCCCTTCGCATTGAACGTCCTGCATATATCGGCCACGGTATGACCCTCTGCGAACATGGAGAACGCTTCCCGGACAATGGGTGCGGTTTCTTCATCCACGACCAGCTTCTTTCCCACGGACTTGTAGCCCAGGGGAATAGACCCGCCTATGGAGTTGTGCTTGTAGGCAGACTCCCGCAGGCCACGGTTTATCTTCTGGGACAGTTCCGCGCTGTAAAACTCTGCCATACCTTCAAGGACGGACTCAAGGATGATACCTTCCGGGTCATTGCTGATATTCTCCGTGGCAGAGATAAGCTGCACCCCATTCTTTTTGAGGCGGTACTTGTAGTTGGCACTGTCATACCGGGAACGAGAAAACCTATCCAGCTTGTAGACCACCACTGCGTCCCAGTTGTGCTTTTCGGAGTCCTTTATCATCTTGAGGAAGGACACACGCTTCTCAATATCCTTGCTGGCAGAAGTGGCGCGGTCTGTGTATATCTCCACCACCCGGATATTATGGCGGGCGCAGAACTCCCGGCAGACCCGCATTTGCCCTTCAATGGATTGTTCCGTCTGGTTTGCACTGGAATAGCGCAGGTACAGGCAGGCGGTATTTACATCTTCATACATGGCGTTTCCTCCATTCTTCTAAATTTATCACCCGGCATTTTCGCTTTCCCCTTTTACTGCTGCGTCACGTTCATTCATGCAGACCTGGATGATATGGAACTGGCCTGCTGCGGTGGCACTGCGGTACGCCTCAAGGAGAAGAAGTTCCTGTTCGGTGAGGGCGGGGACGGCCTGGGGCTTTCTTAGTTCAGTAAGACCCAGCAGGTAGTCCGTGGTCACGTCAAAGAACGTGGCAAGACGGCAAAGCACGTCCCCTTTAGGGAGAGAACCCTTCTTCCACCCGGAGATTGCACCAGAGGTAACCCCTGCAATTTCAATCATTTGCGGGGTCTGGGGCTTCATTTTCCGTTCGCTGCAAAGTTCTTCATAGCGGTCATAGAACGTCATGGGAAACCTCCTTCAAAATTTTTCTTAGAAAACTCTGAAAAACCCCTTGACTTTCTTAGTTGGCTATGATACACTCTACCTGTAAACAAAAGTTGTTTGCAAGAGGGTGTAAGAAACCAGCCCTCCGGGGCTGAATTTTTTCCCCGCAGAGTTCTCCAAAGCTATTGAGTGTGGCAACTCTTATTATAGCCATTGGAGAGGTCATTGTCAACTATTGTTTACAAGAAATCTAACGTAGAAAGGGGGTAATTGACGTGGATGAACTGGATAACATTCGTGACCGCCTCAAGCGACACCGACTCTCCTTCGTCTGGCTGATTTATCAGTTGAAGCAGAAGGGCATTGTCACGGACAAGACCGAAGTGAGTTCAATCTTTGCCGGGACTCGCACGGGCGCAAAGGCTGACGCAATCGTGAAGGTGACCAAAATCATTCTGAACGACTACGAGCAGGGCAAGGTGTCCGTCCACGGCGCATGAGCGAACTGGCGGTCTTGCTGCAAGAAAAGGCTTTCTGTCCAGTCCTGGTTGACAAGGTACGGGACTACTTCAAAGACCCGGAACACCGCAAAGCCTTTGAGGAATGGTACAGGAAGAAGTACGGCAAAGAGTATGAATGGAGGTAGGTGTTATGAAGTGAAACCAATGACCAACCGAACCGTGGGCGCTGGGTTTGAAGATGAACTCTGTATGCTGCTTGCGGAACATGGGTACTGGGCGCACAACATGGCGCAGAACCAGGTGGGACAGCCCGCAGACGTGATAGCGGCGAAGGACAACATAGCGGTCTTGATTGACTGCAAGGTGTGTTCGGATGACCGCTTCCCTCTCTCCCGTATCGAAGGGAACCAGGAGGGGGCAATGACAATGTGGGAAACCAGGGGGAACGCCTACTGCTACTTCGCAATGAAGCTGACCAACGGGAAAATCTACATGGTACATTTTGATGACCTGTGTATGTTGGAGCAGCTTGGGGCGAAGTCTATCACCGAAGCGGAGTTCCCGAAGTACCCCACCCTGGAAGAATGGGTGAAGCAGATGGAGGGCGAAGGATGATTACGGAAGTTGGAAGCTATCTGACCATCACTGACCCCACGCCTGCAATCATGGACTGGTGCAAAGAGAACCTTGAAGTAGTCAACCCGGAGTATCAGAAGAAAGTCCGTATGCACCTGTGGACGGGAAACACCCCGAAGCGGTTGTACCTCTACACGGTGAACGGCAACTCCTTGACACTTCCGTTCGGGTGTCTGCGGGCAATCCTTCCGCTGCTGGAAGGTGACCTGGAAAAGACCTTCAAGACTCCGGCAAAGGTAGACTACGGCGGGTACGTTCCCCTCTATGAGTACCAGGAAGAAGCTGTGGCGGCTATGCTGATAAACCACTACGGCATACTGCAATCCCCGGCAGGTTCCGGGAAAACGCAGATGGGTATAGCCCTTGCCTGTGACCTGGGCGTAAAAACCCTCTGGCTGACCCACACCAAAGACCTGCTGGTTCAGAGCAAGGCCAGAGCCGAACGGTACATAGACCCCTCCCTGCTGGGAACTATCACGGAGGGTAAGGTAAATATCGGAGCGGCAATGACCTTCGCAACCATCCAGACGATGTGCAAGGTGGACTTGGAGCAGTACCGGGATGAATGGGATTGTATCATCGTGGATGAATGTCACCGGGTAAGCGGGACACCCACGGCGGTCACGCAGTTCAGTAAGGTGCTGAACGCGCTGCGGGCAAGGCATAAATATGGCCTCTCCGCTACGGTTCACCGGGCAGACGGTCTTATCAAGGCAACCTACGCTATCCTGGGGCAAGTGGTTCACACCGTCCCGGATGAAGCGGTAAAGGCCAGAGTGATGACCGTGACCATCGAACCGAAGGGAACAGGCGTGGGAATGAGCGCGGCGTTCTTGAACCCGGACGGCACTATCAACTACTCCCGGATGATTACCTATCTGACCGAACAGGAGGACAGGAACCAACTTATCCTGCAAGACCTGGTGGCAAACAGTGACCACTACAATCTGATACTTTCAGAGAGGGTAAGCCACTTGAAGCACCTTTACAGGCAGTTGCCTACACCACTGAAACGGCAGGCGGCAGTCATTGACGGGAAGATGACCACAAAGGCTTTGAAAGCCGAACGAGAACAGGCCATTGAGGACATGAGGACGGGCAAAAAGAGATACCTGTTCGCAACGTACTCTCTGGCGAAGGAAGGGTTGGATATACCCCGCCTTGACCGTCTTTACCTCACTACCCCGCAAAAGGACTACGCTGTGATAGTACAGAGTACCGGGCGGGTGGCGAGAGTCTTTGAGGGGAAGCAAGCGCCCCTGGTGTATGACTATGTGGACAACATCAAGTCCCTGCTCAAGTCATACAAGAAACGCTGCACCATCTACCGAAAAGCCGGGTGCAAAATCAACCCGTGACCCGGCACACTACAACGATTATAAGGAGGACTTGACAATGAAGTTGTTCAGAACCATTGAAGCGGTTGCCGATGGCAACTATACCGTGGGTGACGTTATCTCCTTCACCCTCACCGATGGGGAGGAAGTGGAAGCCCTGGCGGTGAAGCAGGAGGCTGACGGCATGATTTTCGTGCTGGTGGACTGCTTGCAGAAGGAGTACAAGATGAACCAGCGGGACACCAACAAGGGCGGGTATGACGCTTGCCTGCTGCGGAAGAAGCTGAACGGGGAAATCCTTGAGCGGTTCCCGGCTGAAATCCGTAAAAAGCTGGTGGCGTTCCCGAACGGTGACCTGCTGCGCCTCCCCACGGAGCGTGAAATCTTCGGAGAGAACGTATGGGGTGAAGCCGAACCCGACATTGTGGAGCAGTGGGAACCTATGAAGCTGCGGAAGAACCGCATTGCTTTCCAGGGCAAGAACGGAGCCTGGGAGTGGTACTGGTTGCAGAACCCGGCCTACGCTGCCTACTTCGCCGTTGTCGACGCCGACGGCTATGCGGACTACGGCGACGCCTCCAATTCTCGTGGGGTGCGTCCCGCTTTCAAAATCTAAAATCACACCCCCTTGTGGGGTGTGTGAAGGAGGACACGCCCATGAAGAAAGACACTTCGGGGGGGGACTAAGGCATGAAGAAAGACCCACGACTGGAAGCCCCGCTGACCCCAGAGGAAGCGAAGTTCGCGGCAGAGAACCACTACATGATTGAAAAGTACCTGCGGATAAGACACCTTCCGCTGGATGACTGGTACGATGTGGTCATCTTTCGGTACTTGAGGTCTGTGAAGCGGTGGTTCCTCTACCCGGAACTGCATGAACATAATTTTGAAATCGTGGCCTTTTACGCTATGAGGTCTGCAATCGGCCACGAACAGGCAAAACAGGCCAGACGGCCAAAGACGGTAAGCATTGACGCACCGATACCGGGAACGAACAATCTGACCTACGCTGAAACACTGGCCTATTCTTATGCCTGGTAACTCTCCAATACTTATCTCAAGAGAAAGGAGGAAACAAGCATTGACGGAAGGAACCTACATTTTCGACTGTGAGGTTTTCGCCCATGACTGGTTGTTCGTGTTCAAGGAATTGGCAACCGGGGAATATACGGTCATCCACAACGACAATGACGCTGTGGAAGCGTTCATGGAGCAAGACCCCTTCCTGGGTGGGTTCAACAATAAGCACTACGATAACCACATTCTCAAGGCGGTGCTGGTAGGTGCTGACCCGGAAACGGTCAAGTCCATCAATGACGCGATTATCATTGAGGAAATCAACGGCTGGGACATTCCCTACCTGCGGGATTACAGGGTGTTCTTTTCCAGCTTTGACCTCATGGATGACTGCCAGATGGGACTTTCACTGAAAGCCATTGAAGCGCACCTGGGAATACCCATTGAGGAAACCGAAGTGGACTTCAACATTGACCGCCCACTGACTACGGAAGAACTGGAACAGACCATCCGCTACTGCAAGTACGATGTGGACGCTACCGAAAAGCTGTACCACCTGCGGGAAGCCTACCTCAAAAACAAGGCTACGCTGGGGCGGGCAAGAGGGCTGGACGAGCGGGCGGCAATGTATATGACCAACGCAAAGCTGACTTCGGTGTATCTGAAAGCGGTGAAGCCCGAAAAGCCCTGGACGGACGAGCGGGAGTATCGCTACCCGGATAAGCTGCGGCGGGAGTTCATACCCCAGGAGGTCTTTGACTTCTTTGACCGTATGCACGACCCCACCATCCCGTCCGCTGACCTGTTCAGTAGCAAGCTGGACTTGATGGTTGGTGAGTGTCCCTGCACCATAGCCTACGGCGGTATTCACGGTGCGATACCTACCTACGTGGAGGAAGCCACGGACACCCGCTCCATTCGCAATAAGGACGTGGCAAGCTACTACCCGCACTTGATGACCCTGCCCCTGTCTGATGGACAGCAGTATGGTTTTTGCAGCCGCAACATTCCCTCTCCGCAGGTATTCGTTGACACCCTGGAAGATAGGGTCAAGGCGAAGCGGGCGGGCGATACGGCCACGGACAAGGCACTCAAGCTGGTGCTGAACACCACCTACGGCGCAATGCTCAACGGGAAGGACGGGGAGGCTTTCAACGACCTGTACGACCCGCTGATGGGACGGAGCGTATGTATCACCGGGCAACTGCTCCTACTGGAACTGTCCATGCACCTTATCCGGGACTGCCCCACGCTCAAGATTATCCAGTTGAACACGGACGGTATTATGGTGAGTCTGGATAACTCCGATGAACCGAAGTGGCAGGAAATCACGCAGGAGTGGCAGGACAGGACGGGCTTTGAACTGGAAGAAGATTTCATCCAGAAGATAGTCCAGAAGGACGTAAACAACTACGTGGAAGTCCCTGTGGGCGGCGGTGAACCGAAGGTGAAGGGCGGTCAACTGGTTCGGGGCATACCGAAGCAGGGCGCGTTCAACATCAACAACAACGCTGTGGTGGTGGCACGGGCAATCAAGCAGTTCTTCGTGGACGGCACACCCCCGGAGGAAACCATCATGGCAAGCACGGACATTCTGGACTTCCAGTTGATTGCAAAGGCTGGGGGCAAATACTCCGGGTGCTACCACGTGGTAGGCGGTGAGAAGATACCCGTCCAGAAGGTAAACCGGGTGTACGCCACGGCAGACCGCACGAAGGGGACACTCTACAAGACCCACGCTGCGACTGGCCGGGACGCGAAGGTGGCAGGGCTACCCACCCACTGCGTCATTGACAACAATAACCTGCTGTCTATCGAAGTGGTAGACCGCAAGTGGTACGTGAAGCTGGCGCAAAAGTACATCAATGACTTCCTGGGTGTGAAGCCGCCCAGGAAGAACACCAGAAGGATTAACTCTCTCAAAAAGAAATCCCTGGAACTTTTAACGATTAAGGAGGACATTAGCAATGGCTAACATCTATGAGAGCATGAACGTGAAGCAAAAGCTGGCAAAGGCCAGACTCTACTTCCTCAACAAGAAGGTCACGAAGTCCGGCAAGAACATGAACCTTGAGTTCAAGTATTTTGAGTTGGAGGACATTGTGCCTGTGGCAATCCGTATCTTCGCCCGTGTGGGTCTGGTGACCAACACTGTCTTTGACGGCCAGACGGCCTCCATGACGGTCTACAATGCGGATGACCCGAACGAGCCGGGTATCACCTTCACCGCCCCGTACCGGGAAGTGGAGCAGATTATCTCCAACAAAGGCAAGGTGGTCACCAACGTCATGCAGGCGCTTGGTTCGTCCATCACCTACCTGCGGCGCTACCTGTGGATGATGGCGCTGGACATTACCGAACCCGATGACGTGGACGCTACCCTGGGTTCGGAAGGGTATGACGAAGATGACCTGGAAACTCCCGCCCCGGCAAAATCCACCCCGAAGCCGCCCGCCACTCCCCAGGAACGTGCTGCGGCGAAGGAAGAACTGACCAGCGCGGACGGTACGGCCACGGATGACCAGATTACCGAACTCAAGGGTCTGTGCAAGGAACTGATGGAGAAGGATGACACCCAGGAGGACTTCGTACAGCAGATTGCTATGAAAACCGATGGGTTCACCAACATCACCGCTTCTGCCTGCACCGAACTGTGCAAGAACCTGGCTGAAATCCTTGAGCAGTACGGCGAGTAAAGGAGGAAACCAACATGAAGAAGAAACTGTTTGCGCTGCTGGCGCTTCTCTGCTGCGTGATTGTGGTGCTGACCGGGTGTTCCGAAGCCGATAAGGTCAACCATAATATCAGTAAGCAGGCCGAATACTTTGAGTGCGAGAGGCGTGTCACCGTCTACAACGCGAGAACCGACACCATCATCCTTGAAGCGGAAGGGTACATGGATATTTCCAATAACTCCACCAATGAACTTGTGGTGACGGTCAAGACGGGTGCGAACTCCTACAAAAAGAATTACATCTACCTCAATGACTACACCATCTACGTAGTGGAGGACATTACGGGAACTCACACTGACCCCTACCACTACAAGCTGTACTTCCATACGGAAATCCTGCCGGACGTGGAAGTGAAGCCGTAAGGGAGGGATAAGGGATGGCCGACAATGTGAACCACCCTTCCCACTACGAAACAGGCCAGTTTGAGTGCATTGACGTGATGGTGGAAACCCAGGGCGTTGAAGCGACCCAGAACTTCTGTATCTGCAATGCGTTCAAGTACCTCTACCGCCACGGGAAGAAAAACGGCGTAGAGGATATTCAAAAGGCCAACTGGTATCTCAACAAATATCTTGAATTGGAGGGCAAGAAAAATGGCTAAGAAGATTGTGACGAACATCACCCGTGAGGATGGCAAGACCTACAACTCCCTGGACGAACTGTTCAAGGATATTCTGGGGCTGGGTGACCCGGAAGATGACGGCGAGTGTGATGGTGACTGCGAGAAGTGCCAGACGGCAGAGCGTGACCACAACCTCAAGGAAATGGCTGACGAAGCCTACGCTATCTACACCGCTTTCCAGCAGGCCGGGTTCTCCCCGGAGCAGGCGTTTGAACTGCTGCTGGCTGGGCTTGAGTGAGAAAGGAGGAACCTACCATGAGGAAGCTGAAAAGGAGCGTTGCCCGTGCGAACATGGAGCGGGCTGGTTTCCACCACGTCAACAAGCGCCACGGGGCGCGTGGCACTTCATTCTTCGCCGCGAACTGGCGCAAGTTCGTCTACTAAGGAGGGATAAGGGATGAAATGGAATGAGAACGGTACTATCACCGTAACCCCGCCCTCCCGTCCGAAGAAGGTAACGGGAACCCGCTTTGCGGCAATCCTGGGGCTGAACACCTGGACTACCCCGTTCAACGCATGGTGCGCTATCACGCGCACCTACGAGGAACCCTTTGAGGACACCATCTACACCCTGGCGGGCAAGGCCATAGAGCCGAAGCAAGCGCAGTACATGGCCGACAAGTATTTCTGGAAGAAGCTGCTGACCCCTACCGATGTGTACGGTGAGGACTACTTCAAGAAAACCTGGGGCGATTTCTTCAAGGAGAACCCCGTGTTCGGCGGTATGTGGGACTACCTGTTCGTGGACAAGGACGGCAAGCCTACTACCGTGATGGAAATGAAAACCACCAAACGGGCAGAGGACTGGCTTGAGGATATTCCCGAATACTACGCGCTGCAAGCCGCGCTGTACGCCTATCTGCTGGGCGTGGATGACGTTATCATGGTCTGCACCGTCCTGGGCGATAAGGACTATGACCACCCGGAGAAGTTTGAGGTCACCCCGAAGAACACCTTTGAGCGGGCGTTCAAGGTATCGGAGCGTTACCCGGACTTTGCAAAGACCATCAAGAAGGTGGAGCGGTGGTGGAAGAAGCACGTGGAGGGCGGCGAGTCCCCGAAGTATGACGAGAAGAAGGACGCTGACATTCTCAAGGTGCTGCGGGCAAACAACCTCTCCCCGGACAGCGATATGGACGCTATGGTGGCCGAAGCCGAAGCGTTGCAGGCCGAACTGGACACCGTGTATGCGGGTATCGCTGACAAGGAAAAGCGCCTCAAGACGCTCAAAGACCTTATCAAAGAAGCCTGTGTTTCCCAGTTCCGGGATGGTGATAAGCAGGTTGTCATCCAGGGCGGCAGGTTTGAGTGGGTCACGTCCCGCAGTGTGTCCATGAAGGTGGACGAAGCCGCTATGAAGAAGGACGGGGTGCTGGACAAGTACAAGACGAAGGAAACCGTTACGTACCGTCTGACCCCGAAGGAAAGGAAGGAGTAAAGCCCCTATGTATATCAACCCGTTTGTTTTCGGGGTTATGTGTACCCTGTTCGTGGAAATGGCACTCTACATTTTCACTATCGCACTGCCCCGGCGCAAGAGGTACTACAACAAGAGAATGAACTATCATAAGGAGGAAATGTAAAATGGCAAAGATTGGCTTGACGGAGGGTTTCACCCTCATCCCGAAGGGGACGCACGTGTTCCAGATTGTCAAGGTCAACTACAAGGAGGACTTCGGCAAGATGGAGGTCACCATGCAACTTGTGACCGGGCAGAAGCACGTGGAGCGTTTCTCCCTGCTGAACAAGGACGGCGAACCGAACGAGGGCGGCTTGAACGCTTTCTCCTACTTCGCTAAGACCGCGCTGAACGACTTCTCCCTCACGGAGATTGACCATGAGGACTTGGTTGGTCACTTCATCCGCTGCGAGGTTGACCATGAGGAAGTGGAGAGCAACCGCACTCCGGGCAAAATGCTCAAGTTCGTGCGCCTGGGTGACAAGGAACCTGCGGACGGCTTTGACGAAGCCCCTGTGACCCGTCCTGCGCCCGCTCTTGCGCCCGCTGTGGCCGCTGCGGACAAGAGCGTGGGTAAATCTACCCCCGCCGCGAAAACCGCTCCTACGGCCTCCCAGGGGGCTAAGAAGAAGCCCTTCGACCTCAACGCTATCCTGGGATAAGAGAAAAGCCCTCAAGAGCATTGGAGAGGGCGAAGGTTTTACCCTCAAACTCTCCAATGCTCTACCATTTGAGGAATACGAAAGAAAGGAGTGAAGATGATGGACACGAAGGACAGACCCCGCCTGTTCATGGAACTTATGACCGAAGCCCTCCCCACCGGGACGTGCGCGGACTTGAAAAACGACCTGGCGGCAATGGGGTTCTTTCACGCCCCGGCCTCCACCCGGTTTCACGGGAACTACGAGGGCGGGCTTTTCGACCACTCCTACGGAGTTACAAAGAGCCTGCTGGCCTTGACGGAAAAGCTGGGGCTGGTGTGGGAGAACAGGCGCAGTCCCTACCTGGTGGGTATGCTCCACGACCTGTGCAAGTGCGACCAGTATATCCGCAATGCGGACGGCACGTACAGCTACCAGCAGACCCTTCTCCCCGGCCACGGGGATAAATCGGTCATCCTGGCGCTACGGCTGGTGGACTTGAGCGATGAAGAAATCGCCTGTATCAGATACCACATGGGAGCCTACGAGGGCAAGGAAATGTGGGACAACTACGGCAAGGCAATCAGTATGTACCCGAACGTGCTTTACACCCACACGGCTGACATGATTGCCTCCAAAATCGCAGGGGTGTAGGAAAGGATGGAACCAACTATGACAGGACATGAGTACCAGGAACAGGCTATGCGAACCAATGACGGGCAGGCTACCAAACGGCTGATGACCGCTGCGGGCAAGGGGATTACCGTTGACGTGGGCGGTGTGCTGAACGGCTGTCTGGGGCTGTCCGGGGAGGTTGGCGAGTTCAACGACATGGTAAAGAAGTGGATTTTCCACGAAAAGCCTATGGACATGGAACACGCGAAAAAGGAACTGGGTGACGTGCTGTGGTACGTGGCTATGGTGTGTCACTCCTTCGGGTGGAACATGGACGAGGTTATGCAGATGAATGTGGATAAGCTGAAAGCTCGTTACCCGGAGGGCTTTGACGTGAACAGGTCTGCACACCGCACGGCAGGTGACGTGTGAATGAACTTCCACAACATCACCCACGATGACATGAACAACGGGGACGGGTTGCGGGTAGTCCTCTGGGTTGCAGGGTGTGACCACCACTGTAAGGACTGCCAGAACCCCGTCACCTGGAACCCGGACGATGGCGTACCCTTCACGCTGGCCGACAAGGAAGAAATCTTTGCGGCACTGGCACTGGATTATATCGCTGGTATCACCTTCTCCGGGGGTGACCCGCTCCACCCGGCAAACCGCCGTGACGTGCGGGAACTGATGGAGGAAGTCAAGACCCGCTTCCCCGACAAAACAATCTGGGTCTACACCGGGTACACCTGGGAGGAAATCATGCAGGACAGTGAACTGGCCGGGATGATGACCCCTGTGGATATTCTGGTGGACGGACGGTTTGTGACCGAACTGAAAGACGTGACCTACCCCTGGGCGGGCAGCACGAACCAGAAGGTCATTGACGTTCAGAAAACCTTGCAGGAAGGGAGGATTATTCTCCATGAAAGTCATTAAGAAAGACGGGACGCTGGAAGAATTTGACGGGCAGAAAATCGTCAATGCGGTCACGAAGTCTGCGTCCCGTGTCATGGTTCACGTGACCGAAGCGGAGTTTGAGAACATCGTTGCCGCCGTGGTGAAGGTCATCCAGGACAAGGGGCTTGAGGAAATCCCCGTGGCCGAAATGCACAACATCATGGAGCAGGTGCTTGAGGGGTTCAATCCCCAGGTGGCGAAAAGCTACCGGGACTACCGCAACTATAAGAAGGACTTTATTCACATGATGGATGAAGTCTACGTGAAAAGCCAGTCCATCCGCTTTATCGGAGATAAGGAGAACGCGAACTCCGACTCCGCGCTGGTAGCCACGAAGCGGTGTCTGATTTTCAACGAACTCAACAAGCGGCTGTACCGCAAGTTCTTTATGACGAAGGACGAGTTGCAGGCTTGCAAGGATGGGTACATCTATATCCATGACCAGTCTGCCCGTCTGGACACCATCAACTGCTGTCTGTGTGATATTGCTACCATCATGCAGGGCGGCTTTGAAATGGGGAACGTCTGGTACAACGAGCCGAAAACCCTTGATACCGCCTTTGACGTTCTGGGCGATATTATCCTGGCTACCGCCTCCCAGCAGTACGGCGGGTTCACCGTCCCGGAGGTAGACAAAATTCTCACTCCGTATGCGGTGAAGTCCTACGACAAGTACCGGGAGGAATACATGGACAATGCGTTCCGGCTGGGCGCTGACCACGATACCGCAGAAAACCTCTCCCGTGAGTACGCCTTGAACAAGGTGCAGCGGGACTTTGAGCAGGGGTTCCAGGGCATTGAAATGAAGCTGAACACCGTGGGGAGTTCCCGTGGTGACTATCCCTTTATTACAATGACCTTCGGCCTTGCCACTGACACCTTCGGGAAGATGGCAAGCAAGACCTTCCTGCGGGTTCACCAGAACGGCCAGGGTAAGCCTGGGAACAAGAAGCCTGTGCTTTTCCCGAAGTTGGTTTTCCTCTATGACGAGAACCTTCACGGGGAGGGCTGTGTGAACGAGGACGTGTTTGAGGCTGGTATTCAGTGCAGCGCAAAGACCATGTACCCCGACTGGCTTTCCCTCACGGGTGACGGCTATGTGGCCTCCATGTATAAGAAGTATGGCCGTGTGGTGTCCCCGATGGGTTGCAGGGCGTTCCTGTCCCCGTGGTATGAGCGGGGCGGCATGACCCCGGCAGACGATGATGACAAGCCCGTGTTCGTGGGGCGCTTCAATGTGGGCGCTGTGTCCCTGCACCTGCCTATGATATTGGCAAAGGCGCGGCAGGAAAGCACTGACTTCTACAAGGTGCTGGACTACTATCTGGAAATGATACGCTCCATCCACAAGCGCACCTATGACTACCTGGGAGAACTCCGGGCAAGCGTGAACCCCATTATGTTCTGCGAGAGCGGAGCCTACGGCGGTCACTTGCAGCCGCACGATAAAATCAAGCCCCTGCTGAAACCCATGACCGCTTCCTTCGGTATCACCGCCCTCAATGAGTTGCAGCGGCTTTACAACGGGAAGTCCATTGCAGAGGACGGGCAGTTCGCCCTTGAGGTCATGCGGTACATCAACCAGAAGGTGACCCAGTTCAAGCAGGAGGACGGCTGGCTGTACGCTATCTACGGAACTCCGGCTGAAAGCCTGTGTGGGTTGCAGATTGAGCAGTTCCGCAAGAAGTACGGTGTGGTGGAGAACGTGAGTGACCGCCCCTACGTGTCCAACTCTTTCCACTGCCACGTGACGGAGGACTTGACCCCTATCCAGAAGCAAGACCTGGAAGGACGGTTCTGGGACTTGTGCAACGGTGGGAAAATCCAGTACGTGCGCTATCCCGTGGACTACAACATCGAAGCCGTGCGGACGTTGGTGCGCCGTGCTATGAAGCTGGGGTACTACGAGGGCGTGAACCTCTCCCTTGCCTACTGTGATGACTGCGGACACCAGGAACTTGAGATGGACGTTTGCCCGGTCTGTGGCAGCACCAACCTCACGAAGATTGACCGTATGAACGGTTACCTGTCGTACAGCAGGGTTCACGGAGATACCCGTCTAAACGCTGCGAAGATGGCCGAAATCGCAGAAAGGAAATCAATGTGATGGAGTACACGGTATCGAAGGAAAAGGGCAGCAGCCGCTACTACGTTCACCGGGCAGGTAACCCGAAGAACCCTATCCCCGGCACGTTTGCCCCGAAAAAGCGGGCGCTGCACACGGCGGCGCAGATGAACGGCATGGACTTCAAGGAGTACATGAAAGCGAGGAAGGAGGAAAAGGTCAATGCTGAAACTTGAGCATACCTGCACGGAGGGCTGGGAAGCCGCTGTGCGCGGCATGAGGAACCCGAAGAACTCCTGGAACAGAAGTGATAGTCACTACTGCTGGGAGCCGCAGACGGCCTCTGGCGGGTGCTTCAACTGCGAGTTGAACAGTGACCACAACTGCCGGGTGGATAAGTACATTCTGGGAAAAAACGACCTGGACTTGATGATGAAGCTGGCGAAGGGCGGGGACGTTCACGGGAAGTTCCTGCGGATGATTACCGTCACGGTGGATATTACCGCCCCGCTCTACTGGTGGAAGGAGTTTGACACCTACAAGGTGGGGACTGTGGCAAACAGTTGTTCGACCATGCACAAAATCCACGCGAAGCAGTTCACCAGGGATGACTTCTCCCATGACCACCTGCTCAATGAGGACGTGGTTCACAACTTCGACAACAACGGACACCCCTGCACGTGGAGTTCCCTTGATGTTCTGGACGTGGCCATTCAATCCCTCAATACCTACCGTGACCTGTTCCTGGACACCCAGGACAAGAAATGGTGGTGGCAGATGATACAGCTTCTTCCGACCTCCTACAACCAGAAGCGGACGGTGCTACTGAACTACTCCGTGCTGCGGAACATCTACACCTACCGCCGCAATCACAAGCTGGACGAGTGGCACACCCTCTGTCACTGGATAGAAAACCTTCCGTACCATGAACTGATTACGGACACCTTGCAGGCATGAAGCTGTTCCGGGTCTATGCGGACTACCGCAAAAACAACCCGAACCACCCTTGCTACTACGTGAGAGCGGACACGGCGAAGGTGGCGAAGGAACGCTTCAAGGGCAGGATTACATGGCTGGACATATACGGCGTGGAACCCTGCCCGGAGGATGAAGCCGGGAGGGTGCTGGCTGAACCCATGAAACACATTATCATTTAACCAGGAGGCAGGACAATGGACTATTCCAGAATACCGAACGAACTGAAAACTCTGAACCAGTGGGTGTGTACCTGGGATAACTCCAAAGTCCCCATGAAAGCCTTTGAACGAAAAGCCGCTTCCTCTACCGCCCCGGAAACCTGGTCTACCTTTGAGCAGGCCACGGGCGCGGTGGAGGACGGGCGGTATGACCACATCGGCTTTGTGTTTGCGGACAGTGGGCTGGTGGGTATTGACATTGACACGGGGTTTGATGACGGTCTGATGACTCCCCTGTGCGCGGATATTATGAAAGCCTGCCAGTCCTACACGGAGAAATCCCGAAGCGGACGAGGGGTACACATTCTCCTGCGGGGGAACCTTCCCTTCTCCGGGAAGAACAACCTCAAGGGCGTGGAGATTTACAAAGCCCGCAGGTTCTTCATAATGACAGGCCGGGTGCTTATCTTCCCGGAAATCGTGGAGAACCAGACGGCCATTGACTACGTGGTGGGAAAGTATTTCCCAGACGTAGAGAAGCCGCAGGAGGGCAGAAAGCACCCGCTGGTGCAGAAGATATACTCCCCCGTCTTTCAGAAGCCCCAGGGCGGGAAGATACCCGTTCGGCCAGAGTACCCGGAGATTGTGTCGGGCGGCAGAAATCTGTCCCTCACGTCCCTGGCCGGGGCTATGCACAATACCGGGTACAGTAAGCAGCAGATTTACAAGGAACTCTGCTATGTGAACCAGAACCGTTGCAAACCGCCCTTGAGTGACCGTGAGGTACAGGCGATATGTGACAGCGTAACGAGATACAGGAGGTAACCGATGGCAAGAAAATTTACATGGGACGTGTGGAACTACGACTTTGACGGTGACGCTTATATCATTGCCAAAGACCAATGCCCCGAAAAAGAGAACATCCCAGATTTTATCTGCCGGGTGGATGACCTTGACCCCGCCTGCAAGCCAGATATGGTTGTGGAGGAAGGGTGGTGCAAGTGGCAGGTGCGTTCTGACTGGGAGGACGGTGACGGCACTCCGCAGGGCTGGTACGTTGTGGAGAAGCAGGCGAACCCGCCCAGACGCTTGAACGGCCAGAAACAACCCGGCTGGTTCCCTGTGTGGATTGTCCGCAGGGATGAATGGTACTAAGGAGGTCACCGATGGCAAAGAAGAAAGCCCAGAAGGGACGCACCTGCGCGGACTGCATACATGAATATGCCTGTCAAGCATGGAACATCGGGACTCTCCACAATGCGGACGCTTCCTCCTGTGTGAACTACGAAACAGTGAAGGACAGTACCGCCTACTATATCGGGTATCAAGATGGCAGAAAGGAGGCAATCGACAATGGCTGACGTGTTATACTTCCCGGACGGCGGGCATGAAGTCATCCTGGGAAACCGCAAGGACGCGCTGCGCCGTGTCCTGGATGAACGTCTGGGGCGGGACACCGCTGAACTCTTTGACAGCGTTCTCAAGGAAGTAGAGGATGAACTTGAAGAACTCTATACCAGCGGCAAGGGCGGGGATGACTACGAGAAAATTTCTGACGGCTACTACAACACCCTGGTTGACGTGAGGAACGAACTCTCCGAAGCCCTACGCAAGCCCCGGCTGAACCGAAAGGACATTGAAGCAATCTTCGGTGACCTTAACAGAAACCTTTAGAAAGGGGTGAGGATGATGATTTTCAAAATTCTTGTGGTGGTGCTGCTTATCTTCATAGCAACGGAGTTGTTTATGCTGCTGGCGGCACTGCTGACGATGGGGAGGGACGAGTAAGTGGCAGACGAACTTTTCCAACTCTCCAATGGGCGGTATATCACGTCCGAAGATATAAGCAGAAAGATGTACTACATCAAGTCCGTCCACCCGGAAACCCCCTACCAGGAGGACTCTACGGGGTACTCCTGGGATGAAGCTGGTATGGCCGACCTGTTTTCGGAGTGCTACCAGAACGACACCCGCTACTGCCCGGAGGCAAAGTCATGGTACACCTATGACAGCGGCAGGTGGCAGAAGGACGTGGGTTCCCTGCTGGTGGCGGCGAAGATAAAGGAGTTCGTGCGGCTGATGGCCTTGTACTGCGGGGAAATCCCGGACGAGGAAAAGCGCAAGCAGTACATGGGGTTTGTGGCAAAGATGGGTGACCGCCGCTTCCGTGACCGTCTGATGAAGGACGCTGCGGACAGCATGAGGATTGAAGCGGAGAAGTTCGACACTCACCCGTACCTTATCAACTGCCGCAACGGAACCTACGACCTGGAAACCATGACCTTCCGGGAGCATGACTGGCAGGACTTCTTGACCATGCAGACCAACTTTGAATACAGTGTGACGGACGTGCGCTGTGACCGCTGGGAGAAGTTCATTGAGGAAGTCACGCAGGGGGACAAGGACAAGGCCGACTACCTGCAACGCGCCCTGGGTTACTCTATCCTGGGTACGAGCAAAGAGGAATGTATGTTCATCCTCCACGGCAAGACTACCAGGAACGGCAAGAGTACCCTGCTGGACGCGATACAACACCTGCTGGGTGACTACTCTACCGTTGCGCCCGTGGAACTTATCTGCAAGGCAGAACGGCAGAAGAACGCAGAAGCGCCCAGTTCGGTGCTGGCGAAGCTGAAAGGCCGCAGGTTCGTGACCATGAGCGAGAGCGACACGGCGGGGAAGCTGGATGAAGCGACCATCAAGCAGTACACGGGTGGTGAGGACATAACCGCACGGGAACTTTACCAGGCGGCAATCACCTTCAAGCCCCAGTTTACTATGTGGCTGTCCTGTAACGACCTCCCCGCCGTGAAGGACAAGAGCCTGTTTGCCTCTGACCGTGTGCGAGTGATTGAGTTTAACCGCCACTTCACGGACGCAGAACAGGACAAGGGACTCAAGGACTACTTTGAAACCCAGGACGCTATGCGGGGTATCTTCACATGGCTGGTGGCCGGGTGCTTCAAGTATAAGCGGTTCGGCCTGCGTATGAGCGACCCCATGCGGGCAGTGGTGAAGCAGTACGAAAAGGACAACGACCTGGTGCTGCAATTCCTTGAGGAAAAGTGTGAGCAGAACGATGAAGCAGTCACCCGCGCAAAGTCCCTCTACGACACCTACAAGATATGGTGCAAGAGCAATGGCTACTACGTGTGCAGCATGAAGAAGTTCAATGCAGAACTGACCATGCACCCGGAGTGGTACAGGGAGAAGGGCGTGAACAGTGGCGTGACCGTGTATCGTGGCCTTGCTTTGAAGGGAGGGGTGTAAGCTATGACTGTGAAGGAACTGGTCAAGGTTATCTGCGAGAAGCGGGGCTTGAGTACCCCGCAACTTGCAGAAGGGGCAGAGATAAACCCGAACACGCTGCGGACTACCCTCAACCGCAACTACGGCATGGGTATGACGGTTGAGAAGTTCCTTGACTGGATGGAAAGAATGGACTTGCAGGTTGTCATTGAGGATATTGATGACGGCGAGGAATACATTCTTGACGGTGAGTTTGAGGATATTTGATTACGTATGTAGTCATACGTCTATAACTTCTCTTAGTATGCGCGTACTATAAAGAAGTTATAGAGCCTTGATTGCATTTGTAAACGGCAGAAAGGAGGCTGTCAAAATGGCAGAAAGCTACGTTGAAAGGTACTGGCGCGAGAGGCGCGAGAAGGAGCAGAAATCCCAGGAAGGGCAGAAAGGGGTAAAGCCCCAGAAGGGCAAGACCCCCGCACGTAACACGCGCAGAAAGGCAAAGAAGGAGGATGGTGAGAATGGCACGGACACCCGGAGCGAAGGACAAGCAACCCAGAAAGACGGGGCGGGAACCGATGGGTATAGTGGCTGACCAGTCCCCAGACCTGCCTATGGGCTACAATACCCGCCGTATTGCTTTCATGCAGGCTATCATACCTACGGAACCTCTGGACTATAATGACGTGGCAGAAATGGAAAGACGGTTCATGCGGTATTTACAGCTATGTGCGGAGTGGGATATGAAGATAGGCAATCAAGCCGCCTATGCCGCAATAGGTATCAATAAAGACCTTGTGTATGAGTGGGAAAACAGGCAACTGGGGAACCCAGCGCGTACCGAGTTCGTTAAAAAAGTGCGCCAATTTTGTGCAATGTACCGGGAGGGTTTGATGGAGGACGGGAAGGTGAACCCGGTCACTGGCATTTTCTGGCAGAAGAACTATGACGGCCTGCGTGACCAGCAGGAAGTGGTACTGACCCCGAACACAAGTCCTCTGGGAGAGCAGGCAGACGCAGAAAGCCTCAAGCAAAAGTACCTTGAGAACACCTACGGTATTTCTGGGGAATTGGCAGAAAGCGCAGAAAGCCTCCCGGAACTTCCCGAACAGGCAGAAGGGCAGAAAGAAAAAATCGCAGAAAGGGCGCAGAAAGCGCCCGGAGAATAAGAACGACCCCAGGACGGCGGCTGCTGGCCTGGGGTCAAACCATGCCCGGAACCGGGACGGGCTGCGGGCGGCTGCGGAGGGTATAAAAGAACCCGCCCCAGGCGGGGCGGGCTGGTCTGTGGTCATCGTAGGAACCAGGGGCGGCGGGCTTGCTTCTCCCAGTACCGCACCAGGGCGGTTATATCCTCCGGGGCGGTCATCGGGATATTATACAGCTTGAACCCCTCCGGGGTCATGTAGTACCCTTGACCATATCGCGGAAGAAGTTCACACCCCCGGAACCCGGTTATATTGCGGGAGTCCTGCGCGGAGCGGGTGCGGAGTGCTACCCGGCTATCAAAATTAACCTTTATAGGCGTAGGGATGACAGCGGAGAGCGGGCATTGTGTCGCGGCTATGACGTGGACACCCGCCGCCCGTCCTATCTGACATAGGCGCTGTATAAGCGGCTGCACGTGGCGGCGGTCTGTGGTCATCAAGTCCGCTAATTCATCTATGACCACATACACCCCGCCGCCCTGGTACTTTTTCAACCCTTGCGCCTGCATTGCTTTATAACGGGTTTCTGTTATCTCCATAGCCTTTTCTAAGGCTTGCACCATGTCCCCCGGTTCACTGCTATATTGCAGGGTGTGAGGGAGTTTCTTATACTCTGCCAGTTCAACTCTTTTAGGGTCAATTAGAATGAACTGAAAGCGGGCGGGGCTGTCATGCAGGGCGGTAAACATGACCCCGTTTATTACTACGCTTTTACCGCTCCCGGTTGCACCTGCTATTAAAAGGTGCGGTTGTTCTAACATATCCCGGTACAAGGTATAAACCTGGCCTCCGGGCGTTCTATACCTTCTCAAAGTCTTATAACCTCCATTCTATAAAATGTGCTGCACTCTGCATTTATACGGGCTTGTGACCGTCCCAGGCTGCATTACAGCGCCCCAGAGGGTCACCCCTCCGGGGCTGTGGTTCATGCCGTCATAAAGCTATAATCATAGGCTTTCACGGTTCCCAGGGTGGCGGCTGTGGGCTTCTCACCCGTGAACCTGTCAACCTCCATCAACGGCAGATAAAAAGCCAGGTAGCGCCCGCTTTCCCGGTTGCAGTTGTAATAGCTGCAAGCGTTGACGGCCTGGGCGAAGGTTTCCCCCTCCTGGCGGGTCAATACCGCTTCGGGGTGCCAGGGTGCGAAGGGGCGAAGGTTGACAGGGCAGGCAACGACTGCAAGCCCGTTATTATAGGCGCGTTCTGCGGTGGTACGGGTGACCCGCTCAAAGCGGCGGTTGTTCTGGTCATACATTACACGGTTATTCATAGTTGAAACCTCCTGTTTTTTTTTAATGTGGGGTGTTATCCCTACCCCCGCCGCGCTGGGCGGGACGCTTGCAGCTTGAAGGGCTATTTATACAGGCTGCAACCTGTGCTTTATACCAGTTGGAAAAGGCAGCTTGTGCGGGCTTTGATTGCGTACAGCGCCCCGGTTTCATCCTTCAAAATAGCGCCGTTCATGCCGTAAATACCAGTTGACAGCGCCACGGTTTCAAGGCTGTGCGCGTGGTGCAGGGCTTGCGCCTGGTGAAAGTCATAGCTTGTAATGTCCTGGGCGATACCCTCCGCAATAGCGGCTTTAATTGCGCGTTGTGTGGTCTTTATACCTCCATTCTTTATTACTGGTTTCCCAGACCCCCGGCCACGTGGCCGGGACGCTGGCGGCTTGACTGGCTTTTTATACCCGCCGCCACGGGTTCAAGCGTTCGCGCCTATGCTATAAATGAGGTTTGCGGCCTGGAATAATGCGCGGGCTTGAGTATCTAACCATTCTTCGCGGGCGTTCGGCTTGCGCTCCCCGTTGTGCGTTCTCTTGAGTTCGGAGGGATTGCAAAGCCGCTTTGCAATGTCGGTGTCATAAATGAGAGAGCAACCGCCCCAGGAAAATTCTTTCCAGTTCTGCGCCCCGTTCAAAAGGGCGTTGCGCAAGGCGCGGGGTTTGGTGAAGTCGTTCATATCGAAGTAACCGCCGCTTGTGAGTTCTTCCAGGCTGTCCAGGAGTTCCAGCGCGTACAGGGTAACACCCTTATTCCATGCGCTGCGGTCTTTGCGGGCTTCCAGGGCTTCACGGATGGTTTTAATACTGGTCATGGTTCTAATCTCCTTTCAATCTCTGCCCGCCTGCGGGCGGGGCGTTCGGTGGTCAATCAAGTTCTTTCTTGATGGTCTTATTATATCAAGTTATAACTTGAAAGTCAATCCCTTTTCAAAAGATTTTTCAAGTTTTTTCTTGACGGTTCACACCCTCCGCGCCTGGTCTGCACTGGTGCAGGTTTGGAGAGTTCCCCGACATTCTCCCCGGCTGGCCTGCCCGCCTGCGCTGTGCGTCCCTGTCCGGGTGCCCTGGGGTGTCCTGGTCTGGGGAGGGGGTGAGGGGGATAGCAGCGCGGGCAGGCGGGGCGGGTGAACCGTTTATGGCGCGAAAATATAAAAAAGTCACCCTTTGGAGTAGGGCAAGTAGGGTAAAACGGCTTTTTCCCTATAATTTTCTCTATAAGACCCTCTACTAAGAGAAGTTCATGCAAAATCGAAAAATACCCTACTACCCCTACTACCTCCCGAAAAATCCGCAAAATATAAAAAGGCATAAAGTTAGGACTTGACAAGTTGAAACTTGAGTGCTATACTACGGTCAAAGGAGGCAAGAACGATGACAGCGAAAGAGATTGTAAAGACCCTTATGGTTGAGAAGGAAGTAACCAATGCGGATATGGCGGCGGCGCTTCAAATCACCCAGGCCGCGCTTTGGGATAGGTTGAACCCGAAGAAAACTGACAACATGACCGTGAAGAAGCTGAACAGTATGCTGCGTCACCTGGGGTATGACCTTGTGATAATGCCCCGTGGAAAAGCGGGCAGACTGGAAGGTGCATACATGGTGGAGGACAGTGACCAGAAGGAGGTACAGGAGTGAAAAAGTTGGTGCTTGCTTTGCTGGCTTGTTTCCTTCTCTTGAGCGGGTGCAGCGCGGAAGAACCTGTCCTGGGGACGGCGGCAGAGTATGAGGACTGTGCGGTAGAACTGCTGGACGCAGAGTTCTTCCAGTCCGATGACGGAGCGCAGATGATAAGGGTGTATGTGAAGTACACTAACTCCGGGGCAGAGGATATGTATATGCTTGAGTCCTTCGCCCTCAAAGCGTTCCAGGGTGATACGCAACTGCTGGACTGCACTGACATAAACGAAGAAACCGCCCTTATCCAGAGTGTGAAGGACGGCAACTCTACCCAGGGTGGGTATGTATATCAACTTGTGACCGATGACCCGGTGGTGGTCAAGGTCTTTACCCCTACGGCTGACGAAGAACTGCTGGCCTTGAGGGAATATCAGTGACCGATATGCGGCCACTTGTCCAATGGGACTGCCTGTGTGGTAGTCCCATTTTTGTTTGGGAGGTATAGAGGTATGAACTACAACAAACTGAAAACCAGTATCAACCGGGCAATCACGGCGCACCCCAGGGACTTTGAACCCTACAATGACCTGTTTGCCCTGTGTCGTGAATATGAGGGACAGAACTTCGGAAAAGCCCATGACTGGAACCACACCCTACGGATGAAGGTGACGGCGGCGCTGCAAACGGCGGCAAGAACTGGGGACTTCAAAGCAGCGGAGAAGTTCAATGACCTGCTGTTCCGTTCCCTGCTGTTTGGCGCACCGCACTTCTTTGATGACTACCTGCAAGCGGTGGAGTGGGGAAAGCCGCTGGACAAAAAGTTCTACCAGCCCCGCCGTCACTACCTCAAGCGGTACGTGGACGCATACCAGGAGGTATTGGAAGGGAAGCTGGATTTCCTGTCTATCTCCATGCCGAAGCGTGGCGGCAAGTCCCAGTTGGGTATCAACTTCACGAATATGCTTTCCGGGAAGTACCCCGACCGGGCAACGCTTATGGAGGGTACGGGTGATGACCTGGTGAAGTCCTTCTACCTGGGGTGTCTGGAATACCTGGTCACGCCCAGCGAGTATCACTTCTACGACATTTTCCCGGAAAGCAAGCTGGTACAGACCAACGCTGACACGAAAATTATCAATCTGCTCCACAAGTCCCGTTTCCCTACGGTGATGTGTCGTTCCATTGACGCACGGCAGGTGGGTCTTTCCGAAGCTACCAACCTGCTCTACCTGGATGACTGTGTGGAGGGACGTGAGGAAGCGAAGAACAGACAGCGGCTTGATGACAAATGGGAGGTAATTAGTGGTGACATAATTGGACGTGCTATCGAAGGAACGCCCATCGTTATCTGCGGAACCCGCTACTCCCTGTATGACCCCATCGGTCACTTGCAGGAGGAAATGAGGAAGCAGGGCAAGCGGATGAAGATTATCGAAACTCCCGCCCTTGACCCGGTGACCGATGAAAGCAACTTTGAGTACGTCCGTGAGGGCAAGAAGGTGTTCACCACCCAGTATTTCCGTGACCAGCGTGAAATGCTGTCCGCAGAGCAGTGGGAAAGCGAGTTCCAGCAGCAGCCCTTTGAGGCGAAGGGACTTCTGTTCCCGGAAAAGAGCCTTAACCGCTTCTTTGAACTCCCGGTTGACCGTGACCCGGACAGCGTGATTGCCGTGTGCGATACGGCAGACAAAGGTGAGGACTACTGCTCCATGCCCGTTGCCGCCGTGTACGGCGAGGAAGTCTACATTGTGGACGTGGTGTTTGATGACTCTCCCCCAGAGGTCACGAAGCCAGAGTGTGCAAAGGCACTGATGGATAACCTGGTGGTGGCCTCCACCTTTGAGTCCAACAATGCAGGTTCCTACTTTGCGCGGGACGTGCAGAAGATATTGACGGACAAGAAGTACGTGTGCAATATCCGAACGAAGCGCACGATTTCCAATAAGCAGACCCGTATAGAGTTTGCGTCCGACACCATCATCAAGAACTTCTACTTCAAAGACCCGTCCCTGTACGCGAGGAACAGTCAATATGCCGCTTTTATGAAACAGTTGACCACGTACACCCGGTCTGGCAAAGTTCCGCACGATGATGCGCCCGACTCCCTCTCCCTGCTTGAGAACGAGTTGCGCGGTCTGGTGGGTGCGAAGGTTGAAATCTTCCAGCGCCCGTGTTAAATTTGACCATTAACTCTCCAATGCTTATTTTGCAAGAAACATTGACAATAGGTTTGGAGAGTGCTATAATGGAATAGAGTATGTGAAAGGAGGTTTGTTACGTGGCTATCGCACTACATGGCAGACGCATTATCAAGACGGATGAAACCGAAGTGACCATTGATAACGTAGTGTCCATACTGCGTAAGGCGCTTCCGTATCACTGGAAAAACAGGTCTGAAATCCAATATCTCTGGGCGTACTACAAGGGCAGACAGCCCGTGCTTGACCGTGAGAAGCAGGTGCGCCCGGAAATCAATAACAAAATCGTTGAGAACCGGGCGAACGAGATTGTGTCCTTCAAGTCCGGCTACCTCATGGGCGAACCCTTGCAGTACGTGTCCCGTGGCAACGGGGAAAATCTGGGGGACGCTATCAACCAACTCAACGAGTACGTTTTTGCGGAGGAAAAGAGCGCGAAGGATAAGGAACTGGCCGACTGGTTCCATATCTGCGGCACGTCCTTCCGCATGGTTCTCCCGGACGAGGACGGCGAGGAAGATGACTCTCCGTTTGAGGTTTACACCCTTGACCCGCGCAATACCTTTGTGGTCTACAACAACGGTCTGGGGAACAAGCCCATCCTGGGCGTGAAGTACGTGATTGACGAGAACGGTATCGTCCATTACTCCTGCTACTCTAAGTATTACTACTTTGAGATTGTGGAGAGCGTGGTTGTGGATATGCAGCCGCACATTCTGGGCGATATTCCCATCATCGAATATCCGCTGAACCTTGCCCGCATTGGCGCGTTTGAACTGGTCATCCCCCTGCTGGACGCTATCAACCTCACGGACAGTAACCGTATGGATGGCGTGGAGCAGTTCGTCCAGGCGCTTATGCTGTTCCACAACGTAGACATTTCTTCCGAGGACTTCAAGAAGCTGCGGGAGGAAGGGGCTATCAAGTTCAAGGATATTGACCCGCAACTCAAGGCCGAAGTGTCCTACCTGCTGAACACTCTGAACCAGGGTGAAACGCAAACGCTGGTAGACCATATGTACCAGACGGTATTGACTATCTGTGGTATGCCGAACCGCAACGGCGGTTCCTCCACCAGTGATACCGGGTCTGCGGTTATCATGCGTGATGGTTGGTCTGCTGCCGAGGCGCGGGCGAAGGACAGTGAGTTAATGTTCAAGAAATCCGAAAGGCGGTTCTTGAAGCTGATACTCAATATCTGCAAGACTCTGACGGGTATGGACTTGAAGGTGCATAACATCGAAATCCGCTTTACCCGCCGTAACTATGAAAATATTCTGCAAAAGGCGCAGGTGCTTGACCTCATGCTCAAGAACGAGAAAATCCACCCCCGCCTTGCCTTTGAACACTGCGGTTTGTTCGTTGACTCCGACCTGGCGTACACATTGAGTGTGGAATACGTGGAGGAACAGGAGAAGAAAGCCCAGGAGAGGATGGAGAAGGAAATGCAGATGAAGAATGGAGGGAATGGCAATGACCCCGGTAATAACGGACAAAATGAGGGAACAGATGGAAACCCTGCTCAAACACGGGAGCCGAGTGGAAGTTCTGATTGAACAGGGTAAAGTGACCATCGTGGAAATCAAGCGAAAAATGCGATATAAGGAAGGTAACCGGGACAACGGTTCCGGGAAGTCCAATGGGGCTTGTGAGTGATAGACGCTCATAAGCCCCATTCCTTTTGTGGGAGGTATAGGGATGGACGAAGTGGTAAGCAGCTTCACGCTGGCGATTGATGAACTGAATATCCTCACGGCTGAAAGCTACGAGTCCGTAGAGGGCAGTGACTACGCCACACGTGTAGAGCATATCACCGATGACTTCCTCTCCTTTTTGATACGCGCCTACACATTGGGAATACGCAACGCTTCCCTTATGGTACACCAGGAACTACCCACGGACGTTGACCGTATGTATGAGGCAATCTTCGTACTGATTGACGGTAAGACATTTGAGGACAGGGTAGCCGACCACGTGAGGACTGACAGCCTGGGTCTGCTGCAAACGCTGGCCGAGAGCGAGTTCCACCGGGTCTACAACCGGGCAGTGGATGACGGCGGGCGGTACTATACCGCCACGGGAAACCACCTGGACAAGACCTGGTACACCATGCTTGACGAGAGGGTGCGCGGGACGCACCAGTACCTTGAGCAGATGACCGTACCGTTTGAGGCAGAGTTCTACACCTATGACGGTGACCACACCTTCTACCCCGGAGGGTTTACGAAGGTGGAGAACAATGCAAATTGTCGGTGCATTGTGCTACTGAAACCTTGATGGATAACAGGGATTTAACCCGTCCCTGTTTTGCATGGCGGTAGGGAAACCGCCTTATCAAATCGCAACGGAGAGAAAACTTCGACAACAAACGGAAAATAGAGCGGAGGGAACCGCCTTAACAAACGCAAAGGAGGACTTCAACATGAGTTATTTGAGTGACCTGCTTGGTTCTGCCTACAAGGAAGGTATGACCGAGGACGAAATCTCCACCGCTCTTGAGAGCGCGGGGAAGGGCAACGAAGCGGAAATGAACCGTCTGAAAGCCCAGCTTTCTAAGGCCAACTCCGAAGCTGCCGAGTACAAGAAGCAGTTGCGGGGTAAGCAGACGGAGGATGAAGCCGCTGCTGCCGCCCAGAAAGAGGAACATGACAAACTGGTGAAGGAGAACACCGACCTCAAACGGTCTATCACCCTCTCCGACCACAAGGCCAAACTTATCGCTATGGGTTATGACGAAAAGCTGGCCGAGGAAACCGCTACCGCTATGGTGGACGGCGATATGGCAAAGGTGATGGAGAACCAGAGCAAGTACCTGGAAGTCCAGAAGAAGAACATCCAGGCCGACCAAATGCGTAAGACCCCCCGGCCTACGGCGGGTTCTGACGGGAACGGCGGTACGATGGACTACGCGAAGAAAATTGCCGAAGCGCAGGCAGGCGGCAACTTCGCCGCTGCTGCGTACTACACCCGTCTGCAAGCCCAGGAAGCTGCGGCTGACCAGACGGCAACCGAGTAAATCTGAAATGGAGGTAAACTACAATGGCTGACACTCTTGCAACCAGCTTTGGCGTACTGAATTACAGCGGTATGCTTTTCAACAAGGGTAACACCCGTACCCCGCTTTCTTCCATCATCGGTAGCAAAGCGAAAACCACGAACCACGTTGAGTTCGTGACCGGGCAGGAGTACACGGCGGGTGGCGCTGGCACCCAGCCCGAAATCTCCGAGAACGACTCTCTGAAAGCCCCGGATGCTTCCGTGGTGACCAGGGAGCAGAAAACGAACGTCACCCAGATTTTCATGGAGGCCGTGGGCGTTTCCTACGCGAAGCAGTCCAACATGGGTACTCTGTCTGGCGTGAACATCGTGAACCAGCAGGCGAACCCCATCAACGAACTGGACTTCCAGGTGGCGGCGAAAATCCAGAAGGTCAACCGGGACATTGAGCATACGTTCATCAACGGCACTTTCCAGAAGGCCAGTAATGACGCGACTGCCAACAAGACCCGTGGCCTGGTGGAAGCTATCACTTCCAACACTCTGGCTATGGAGGAAAAGCCCCTGGGTCTGTGGGACATTGCCGACATGGTGAAGAAGGTCTACGAGGGCAACGCCCCGTCTGACGGCCTGTGCCTGTGGTGTGACGCTGTGACCATGTTCCAGGTCAATGCGGACGCTGTTCAGAACGGTCTGACCATCGTTCCTGCCGCCCGCAACATCAACGGTATCGCGCTGTCCAGCGTGGTCACCCCTCTGGGCGTTGTGTACCTGTACCTGGGCGAGTGCCTGCCTGCGGGTACGGCTATGCTGCTGAACCTGGACGTGATTGCCCCGGTCTACCAGCCTGTTCCCGGCAAGGGCAACTTCTTCCTGGAGCCTCTTGCGAAGGTGGGCGCTGGCGAGAAGTATCAGCTTTTCGGCCAGATTGGTCTTGACCACGGCCCGGAGTGGTATCACGGCAAGTTCACGGGTATCAGCACCACGTTTGAGAAGCCTGCGTACAGCCGTTCCGTGTACGTTGCGAACGCGAAGGATTTCCAGGCGGGGGAATAAAGCCGTCTGACATTGCAAGTGTACCCGCGCAAAGTCAGACGGTAGACGCGAAGTTCGGCAGTAAGCCGATTTCCACCTTTGTCAGTGAAGATACCAAAATCGGCGCTGACGGTAAGGTGACTGGTACTCTCCACTATGTAGAGGGGTTCACGGAGTTCAGTAAGACACAATCCGAAGGTCACTACTTCGTTGTGAAGCTGGACGAGAAGTACAAGGACAAGGAGATTACCTGTAAGGGTAAGACCACGCATAAAGCGAAAGACCTTGAGTGGATTCTCTTTGTGGTGGATAAGCAGAGTACGTTCACGTTCTCTACTGTCGAAGATGGTACAATCTTGACGCTTTCCTTTGAGAACGTGGAGTTTGAGGCCAAAGGATAAGGGGGTGTGGACAGCATGGATGACGCTACAAAGCGCAGTATGCTGACAAGCATGACTGGTGAGAAGGTGGAGGAAGTGTTGTCCACCTACCTAACACTGGCAAAGGGCGTGGTACTGGCAAAGGCGTTCCCCTTCCGGGAACCCCCGGAAGAAGTGCCTGCGAAGTACGACCTGGTTCACGTGGAGATTGCCGCTTATCTGCTCAATAAGCGGGGCGCGGAGGGCGAAACGGTTCACCTTGAGAATGGGGTAAGCCGTCATTATGAGGACGGTGACATTCCTCCCACCCTCCTGCGCCGTATAACACCGATGGCGGGGGTGATTACCAGTGAGATTGATGAACCGTAACCTCAAGCCTCTCTGGTACTGCCTCTACAAAGGCAAGGAACCCGTCTTGGATGATGACGGGTATGAGAGCGGCGAGAAGCAACCGACCTATGAGGAACCCGTGCAGATGATGGCGAACGTGTCCCCGGCTACGGGGTACGCCCAGACTGAAATGTTCGGGAACCTTGAGTCCTACGACAAGGTTATCATCACCGATGATATGAGTTGTCCGATTGACGAGAATACGGTGCTGTTCATCGACACCGAACCGTCCTTCACGGATGACGGCAAGCCTCTGTACGACTACACGGTGCGCCGTGTGGCAAAGTCCCTCAACAATATCTCCTACGCTGTAAGGAAGGTAAAGGTATCGTGAGCAAACGAGTTATCAAACTGGAACTGAACGAGCGGAGTATCACCGAAGCTATCAACGAGGTCAACGCCTACAAGAAATACTTGCAGGACAAGACCAACGAACTGCTGAAAGCCCTGGCAGACGAAGGTATGCAGATTGCGTCCGTGAAGTTTGCCAACGCTGTGTATGACGGCACAAACGATGTGACCTGTCAAGTGGAGCAGCGGGGCGAGAACAAGGTAGCAGTGGTGGCCGTAGGCGGTGCAACGCTGTTCATAGAGTTTGGTACTGGTGTCCGATACCCCGACAACCACCCGGAGGCGGGAACCAACGGCATGACCCGTGGCGGCTACGGCTATGGCCTGGGTAAGCTGAAAAACGGATGGAGGTACACTGGTGACCCCGGCACGAACGGTGAGGTCATCATGGAAGGGAAACACGCTGGGGAAGTCCACACCTACGGCAACCCGGCGAACATGAGTATGTATCTGACGGTGAGAGAACTCAAGGACAAGTTTGAGGAAATAGTAAGGAGGGTGTTTGCATGATTGATTGTGAGAACGAGGTTTTTACCCGTGTCGCAACCATGCTGCGGGAGCAGTTCAAAGGCATTGACGTGTCTGGCGAGTATGTGAACACCCCTTCGGACTTTCCCCACGTGAGCATTACCATGAGCGACAACCCGATTGACCCGGCCAGGACTACCGGGAGCAGAGAAATGACCGAACCCATGTTTGAGGTCAACATCTACTCCAACAAGGCCGGGACGAAGAAAACGGAGTGTAAGAAAATCGCTGCGGCGATTGACAAACTCCTGTTCTCCATGAACTTTGTGCGGATGGCTATGACCCCCGTACCGAACTTGGAGAACGCAACCATTTACAGGATAGTTGCCCGCTACCGGGTGGCTACTGACGGAACAAACTTTTATAGGAGGTAATAACCATGAAAGCTACCAGCACCTACATGACCTTCCTCATGCACAAGAAGGAGGAAAACTACGAGAAACTGGTTGACATTACCGAGTTCCCCGACCTGGGTACTGACCCGGAAATGCTGGAAACCACCACCCTGTCTGACCGTATGCAGACCTTTATCCTGGGTATCCAGGGTAACGAGGCGTTGAACTTCAACACCAACTACAACAAGGAGGACTACACGGCACTCAAGGCGCTTGAGCGTAAGAAGGAGGAATACGCTGTCTGGTTCGGCGGCACGGATGACGGTGACGTTGTGACCCCGACTGGTGACGAGGGCAAGTTCTCCTTCGGTGGTGAACTCTCCGTGCGTGTCACGGGTGGCGGCGTGAACGAGGTTCGCGGTATCGGTATCACGATTGCCCCGAACACTGTCATCAAGTTTGAGTAAGCCCCAGGCAGACTCAATTTTAAGAATTGGAGGATAAAGCAATGGCTAAGACAATCAATTTTACCTACGAGGGTAAGGACTACACCCTGGAATTTACCAGGCGCACAATCCGGCAGATGGAGGACGAGGGGTTTGTTGCCAGGAACATTGACGATAAGCCCATGACCCTCTTGCCCGCGCTGTTCGCGGGTGCTTTCAAAGCCCATCACCGTTTCGTCAAGCAGGAAGTCATCGACCAGATATACGCGAGTATGCCTAACAAGGACAAACTCATTGAGGCGCTTGCCGCAATGTATAACGAGCCGATTGCGTCCTTGATGGACGAGCCGGAGGACTCCGCAAAAAACGTGGAGTGGGTGACAAGCTGGTAACGGACTTGTCATCGTCCGAGGGGGGCGGCGGTACGAAAGGCCGTCCGTCCCCCGTTTCACGTTACACGGAAAAATTTGAAGAATTATGCGGGTACTACATGAGCATTGGCATGACCTATCACGACTTCTGGGACGGGGATTGCTGCATGGTCAAGTATTACCGGGACAAGGCGAAGCGTGACCGCGAACATGAGAACTTCAATCTATGGTTGCAGGGCGCGTACATCTACGAAGCACTCCTGGACGCTTCCCCTGCTTTCAATGCACTAAGCAAGAAGAAAAAGCCGTTCCCCTACATGGAACACCCAGTTCCCCTCTCCGTTGACGAAAGTGAACGGGCGAAGGAGCAGGAGAACAGGAAGAAGATGGAACAGGGCAAGGAAGCTATGAAGCGTATTGCGGAGGACTTCAACAAACGGTTTCTGGAAAAACGGAAGAAAGGAGGGGACGTGAACGATGGCGATTGAACTTGAGGGTCTTGAGTTTCAAATCTCTGCGGAAGGTGGCAAGAGCGTAAAGCAGTTGGACAGACTGGCGAACAGTCTTTCTAAGCTGCGTACCGCTACGCAGGGTTTGAGGGGACTGGACACCGTAAAGGGTAAGCTGGAAAAGATGAACAGTGCCTTGAGCAACTTCCACACGGATAAGCTGGAAGCACTGGCAAAGGGACTGTCCGCGCTGAACGCTGCGGGCAACGCCCGTATCTCTCCCACCATCCCGAAGCGGATAAGCGAGATAGCGCAGGCCAGTAGCCAACTCAAAGACGAAGATATAGCCCGTCTGGAAAGCCTTGCCAACGCCCTGCAAACGCTGGGCGCGGCGGGGAATGTTCGTATCCCACACCTGCGGAACACCAACGTAGGGAACGAACTGAACCAGCAGACCGGGGAAGGGACTACTCCCGCTACCCCGGACACCAGCGGCATTGAGGAAGCTACCAGCGAAGTGCAGGAGTATTCCAATGCTGCTGACCAGGCAACCGGGCGTACCAACATTCTCAAGTCCGTCTTGAGCGGTATCGGTGGTGTGTTCAGTAAGGGGTTCAGTGTCGGCGCTGGTGTGCTGAAAGAACTGGGTCACGGACTGGACACGGCGGCGAGTGCTGCGAAGCGGCTTATCAAACAGGCGGCACTTCTGCCTGTGACTCTGGGTTCTAAGCTGGCGGCAAGCGTCAAGCAGACTACTTCCTCTTTAGGCGGGTTATTTCCCAGCTTGAAGCGGATTGCTATGTATCGTGCGGTACGTGCGGCGATTGCCGCGCTGACCCAGGGGTTTAAGGAGGGTATCAACAACCTCTACCAGTACAGCACCATCATGGGTACGCAGTTCGCCCAGAGCATGAACAACCTGTCCAGCAGCGCACTGTACCTCAAGAACTCTCTGGCGGCTATGGCCGCTCCTATCATCAACGCTATTGCCCCTGCGATTGACTTTGTGATAGATAAAATCGTCACACTGTTCAACCTGCTCAACCAGCTTTTTGCCCGTCTGACTGGCAAGAGTACCTACACGGCGGCGAAGAAGGTTGAAGCTGCCTACGGTGACGCTGCCGACAAGGTAGGCGGCGCTGCGAAGAAAGCCCTCAAGAGTTTCACCATTGGTATTGACGAACTCAATATCATTGAGGACAACTTGAACTCCGGGGGCGGCGGTGGAGGCGGTGGCGGTGGAGCCGACTACGGTTCCATGTTTGAAGAACTGCCGATTGATGACAATATCAGCGACTTTGCCGACAAGCTGAAAGAGGCGTTTGACAACGCAGACTGGAAGCAGTTGGGTACGCTCCTGGGCGAGAAAGTCAATGAGATTGTGGACTCTGTGGACTGGTCTGGTCTGGGTCACAAAATCGGCTACGGTATCAACGCTGCCGTGCAGACGGCCTACTGGTTCCTGGACACTATCGACTTCACCAACATAGGTAAGCACCTTGCGGAACTGTTCAACGGCGGTCTTGAGGAAATCGACTTTGAGTACGTAGGCCGACTGCTGATGAAGAAGGTGACCATCCTCCCGGATATTATCATCGGTTTCCTGTCTGAATTGGACTGGGGACTGGTGGCGCGGAGTTTCAGTGACTTTGTTATCGGAGTCTTTGACGAGGGTACGAAGTGGCTGAACAAGTACGACTGGAAGGAACTGGGAACCCTGCTCTACAACAAACTCAAGGACGCTATCACGAACATTGACTTCGCAGGTATCGCCCAGAGTTTCTTCACATTCCTGGGGACTGCCCTTCGGTCTGCAATTCAATTCCTGGGCGGCTTTTTTGGTAGTCTGGGCGCAGATATTAAGAAGTGGTGGGACACGGAAATCAAGGGGCAGGACTGGAAGGAAACTGCCGGGAACCTGCTGACGGCCATAGGCAAAGGCTTCCTCAACATCGGAAGCTGGGTTGTGGAGAATATCGTAGACCCGTTCTGCAACGCCCTCCTGGGTGAAGATACGTGGTCTGGTATCAAGGAAGCAGGCAAGAACATCATTGACGGCCTGTTTGAAGGTATCAAGAACTTCTTCTCTGACCCGCTGGGGTGGCTGAAAGAGCATATCGTTGACCCGTTCGTGAACGGGTTCAAGAAACTGTTCGGTATCGCAAGCCCGTCTACGGTCATGGAAGAACTGGGCGGGTTCATCACGGAAGGTCTGCTGAACGGCATACTTGCCCCGTTCAAGGCGATTGGCAGTTGGATTAAGACCCACATCTTTGACCCGCTGGTGAAAGCCTTTGAGGACAGCCCGGTATTTGAGTTCGCGGTTGGTGTCATCAATGACGCAAAGACCTGGTGGAAGAACGTCAAGTCCTGGTGGGCTGGTGTGTCCGAGAAGGGCGTAAGCCTCTCCGCTTTTGTGGAACTGGTGAAGTCCGGGTGGACGAAGGTAAAGGACTGGATTGGTTCTATCCCGGTGGTTTCCCAGGGTATCTCCCTGCTGAAATCCGGCTGGACTACGGTGAAGAACTGGATAGGCAACCTGCCTACCTTGAGTCAAACCATTGCCCTGCTGAAATCCGGGTGGACTACCGTAAAGGCGTGGATTGGAAACATACCTACACTCTCCCAGGCTATCAGCCTTATCAAGTCCGGGTGGACTACCGTGAAGGACTGGGTAGGCCGTATTCCCATACTGAACCAGGCAATCTCTCTTATCAAGAGCGGTTGGACTACCGTGAAGAACTGGATAGGGAACATTCCCGTTATCAGTCAAGGTATCAACCTGGTCAAGAGTGGGTGGACAACCGTAAAGAACTGGGTTGGCAATATCCCTGTCCTATCTCAAGGTATCAGCCTGCTCAAGTCCGGCTGGACTACCGTGAAGAACTGGATTGGCACTATCCCTGTGATAAGCCAGGGTATTCAGTTGGTCAAGAGCGGTTGGACTACGGTAAAGGCATGGGTGGGTTCTATTCCCACGCTGAACCAGGCTATCGCCCTCATAAAGTCTGGGTGGACAACGGTTAAAAACTGGATAGGGACAATCCCGGTCATATCCCAGGGCATAAGCCTTGTGAAGTCTGGATGGACTACCATCAAGGGATGGATAGGTACGATACCCGTACTAAGCCAGGGGATAAGCCTTGTGAAGTCCGGCTGGACTACCGTGAAAAACTGGATTGGCACTATCCCGGTTCTCTCTCAAGCAATCAACCTTATCAAGTCTGGTTGGACAACTGTAAAGGGCTGGATAGGTAACCTGCCCGTTATCTCCCAGGCAATCAGTCTGACAAAGAGCGGGTGGACTTCCATTTCTTCCTGGGTAGGCACAAAGGTATCTGTGGGTATCAGCCTGTTCAAGAGCGGATGGAGCAGCATATCCAGTTTCGTAGGAAACTCTGTGTCCGTTGGTATCTCCCTGTTCAAGTCCGGGTGGAGTTCTATCAAGAAATTCTTCGGACTGGGTGACGGCGGTATCATCGGCGCAAACGGTGGTGTAAAGGCGTTCGCTTCTGGCGGTGCAATCGGAGGCGCGTTCACGGACTTCTGGAACCAGATACCGAAGTACGCAAACGGCACTTCCAACGCCCACGGCAGTATGTTTGTGGCCGGGGAGCGCGGCGCTGAACTGGTGGGACACGTCAATGGACGTTCCGAAGTGCTGAACAAGTCCCAGTTGGGACAGGTCATGCACCGTTCCATCGTTGACGGCATGAGGCAGTTTGCCGGGTACTGGCAGGCTATCAACGCCCACATGACTGTCTGCACCAACGGCGTTATCTCTGCAATGCTCCTGTCTGCGGACACTGTGAACGCGACCATTCAAGACCCGAACACCTATCCGATGGACGGCCTGTACGCCTGGATGGATAGGATGAATGACCGGGTTGAAACCGCCCTCAACGGCGGGAACCGCGACCAGCTTATCTCCGGGGTGAAGGATGGCGTGAGTGAGGCTACGGCTGAACAAAACGCCCTGCTGCGGGAGCAGAACGACCTACTGCGGCGGCTGGTAAGCAAGGAAACCATCGTCCAGATTGGCAACAAGACCATCAAGGACGCTGTGGTGACCCAGGAAAAAGCTGACGGCTACCGCTTCACGAAGTAAAGGAGGGGGATGAACAATGGCATATCTGATTATCAACGGGTATCAGCTTCCCCCTCCGAAGCGAGGGGTCAAGCCCATAGTAACAACGGTTGTGGACGCTGGCCGTGACGCAAACGGTACGGTGGTTGGTCAACGGATTGGCCGTGACCAGTACAAGTTGGATGGTCTTGAGTGGCCGTGGCTGACAGCGGAGGAATGGAGCAGGATATTGACTATCTTGAAGAATTTCTTCGTGTACGTCACCTTCCCAGACCCGGTAACCAACCAACCTATCACCATCAAAATGTACCCCGGTGACCGGGACGGTGAACCGTACTACGTGGACGGCAATGAGCAGCCGACCCACTACCGCAACTGCAAATTTAATCTGATTGACGTGGGAGAGTGAGGACAATGTATAAGGTATCTACCGCCTATAAAGAAAGCATGAAAGAGGCTTTGCGGGAGAGAGCGTACATTATGTTGTCCTTCGGCCTGGTCAACCAGGAGTTACAGGCAAAGGCACGTGTGGGGCAGGGGGATTTTACCCCCTACTCCAACGTGTCTAACCTGTTTTCCGAGAAAACCGATGACACAATATACGCTACTCTTGAGGAAAACTTTACGAAGGTTGACGGTTCCATGTTCTTCCTGCCCCGGAACGGGGGCTACTACGACACGGGGCTGATAAGCAGGCAACTGGTATCTGACGCACGGTGCGAGGTCATCATCAACTTCAACACGATTGCTACGGACTTCCGTGGTATCACAATCCTGTTCGGAGAGAACTACCCCGTTGACTTTGACATTGTAAGCGATACCGGGTACAAGGTGGAGTTCCGCGACAACGACCAGGCAGAGTTCACGACCGAGGAAGTCTTTGAAAGCACCACGCAACTGCGGCTGGTGTTCTACAAGATGAAGAACCCTCAAAGCCGACTGCGTATCTACGCTATCCGCTTTGGCTACGGTCTGGTCTACTACAACGACTCCGTGATGGCTTCTTCCCTGCAAAGCTACGTGTCCCCCATAGGAGCGGATATTCCCCAGGTGGACTTCTCCGTGACCCTCAAGAACTACGACAAATACTTCAACGTGGACAATCCCCGTTCCGCTATCAACTACCTGGAAACCGGGCAGGAAATGGATATTTACTACGGCTACCAGCTTCCGAACGGCGGGGAGATTGAGTGGATTAAGGGACAACACCTGCTGTGTTCCGAGTGGGAGTCCGATGACTATACCGCCACAATCCGCTGCCAGGACGTGTTCAGAAGCATGGACTCCGAGTACAACAAGGGTCTGTATTCCCCGCAGGGGAAAACCTACTTTGACCTTGCCCTGGAAATCCTGCGGGACGCTGGCGAGAACAATTTCTACATCGACCCCCGGTTGAAGCAGCTTTACACGAAGAACCCCATGCCCCGTGTCCAGCACAAGGAGGCTTTGCAGATTATAGCGAACGCCTGCCGCTGTGTGCTGACCCAGAGCCGGGATGGTGTCATCCAGATAAAGTCCAACTTCAATCCGCTGGCTACGGTAACGAGCAACGGGGAAGCGCCCTACTCCAATGTGAAGAACGTGATGACCCAGGGCGTAAAGGACGAGTACGCGACTTTCTCTACCAACTATACGGTGGTGGATGGCACAATGCTTTTCCTGCCCCGGAACGGGCGCTACACGGGCAACACGGGCTTTGTGTCGAAAGACCAGTCCAACGCCCAGGGCAAGTTCACGGTGAACCCGACCATCACGGTTACCCAGGAAGCTATCTGTATGTACTACGGTGTGAAGTTTGAGTTCGGTCACGCCCTACCTTCGGGAATTATCGTCCGCACGTACAATACCGGGGAACTGGTGGAGGAATATACGGTAGAGGATGAAATCACCCGGAACATGGTGGTGCTGCACCAGTTTGATGACTTTGACACTATGCAGGTGGAGTTTACGGGGACGGCTGAACCATACTCCCGTATCGTCCTCAACTACTTCGCCTTTGGTGAGGTTACCAACTTCACCATGACGAAGCGGGATATGACTTCCTCCCCGAAAGCTATCAAGCAGGAGTTGGTCAAGGAGGTCATCGTCCCCTGTTACAGCTACCAGCAGGGCAACCGGGAAGAAAACCTGGTGCATGAGGAAGTGGAAGTCACCGCTGGACAGGTGGTGACCTACTACGTGCAAGACCCGTCCTACGGCTACCGTCCCCTGCTGAACCAGGAGGAAGGGCAAGCGGAGGTTATAGACTGGGGCAACTACTACGTGACCCTGCGGTACAAGGTGGAAGGTGTCTACACCCTTGAGGTACAGGGCTACCGCTACAAAATCGTGGAGCAGTATGCGGTCAAGTCCCTCCATGCGAGAGGCAAGACCGTGAAGTGGGAGAACCCGCTTATCTCTGATATGGCAATGGCACGTGACCTGGCTGACTGGATTGGTGACTACTACTCCGCAGGCATTGAGTACGAGTACACCACCCGTGGCAACCCGGAAATTGACGTGAATGACATTGTGTACCAGGAGAACGAGTTCCGCGAGAACATGAAGGTGACGATATACCGGGCAACGCTCAACTTCAACCAGACCTTCTCTGGAAAAATTACCGCCCGGAGAGTGGAGGGATAATCATGGCATGGCAGACACCGAAAACCGACTGGCACGGTAGCGTTGACGCAGAGGGCAATTACAGCGGGGACAGGTTCAATGCAAAGGACTTCAACCGTATCAAGAACAATCTTGAATACCTGCGGGAAATGGCTATCAATCTGTACCAGGACTTCACCCTTGTATCTCTGGGGGCTGACAGAACCCCACGGGATTACTTCTACGCTGATGAAATCAACCAGCTTGAAGCGAACCTCAATACTGTCAATGCCAACACTTTCAGAGTGTCCTATGGGTCTGCACCGACCTATGCGGATAACGGTAACACGATGGACTTTGTGGAACTGAACCGACTGGAAAGTGCAATCCTTGACCTGTATGACAGGATGAAAAATCAGACGGACGGAAGGAGGATGTTTACATGGAACTTCGGGATGAAAGGAGGGGAACCGTAAATGAGTTGGGTATTGCTGCCGACTAACTACAAGGACGCTGTGTGGACTGGGTTGAAGAAGTACCAGCTTATCAACAACCCGGACGGGACGGTATCTTTGCAGGACGTGACCGTGTATTCCCAGCGGGATGACTCTTTCTTCGGGGCGAAGGAAGCAAACCGCATGGACGAAGCACTCAACACCATCATGTCTATGGTGGAGAGCGGCACTGACCTGTACGAAGCGTTCCAGAAATACTTCGACACGCAGAAGCAGGTGTTCACCGAAAAGGCCGATAAGACGGCAACCGACCTTGACACCTATGCTAACGGGCTGAAAGCCCAGGGTGACCAGATTATCGAAGGTATCAAAACTGACTACCGGGAAGAAATGGACACCTACGAAGGACAGCAGCAGCAGGTCTTTGACGCTTGGTTCCAGGCTATCCGGGATAGGCTTTCCCAGGACGCTGCCGGGGAACTGATGGACTACTGCAATGACCTGGACGCGAGGCTGTCCGCTGTGGAGTACATGATTGTCCACAATGACTTCACTGCCCCGCTGAACCTTGAGGACGAAGTAGGTTCGTTCCTGGTGGACGAAAACGACAACGCAATCCTGCTGGATTGGAAGTACAAGGAGGTATAAGAACATGGCAACCATTCAGACGAAGAAGTTTAGTGAACTCACCGAACTTATGACCTGCGCGGACAGTTCCATGCTGCTCATTCACGATGGAACCGGGGTCAAGAAGATTTCCGCGAAAAATCTCAAGAAGGACGTGTCCGACCTTATCACTAAGGCGCAGAACGTCATCAACCAACTCACCTTTGACGGTGCGGGAGCGCATAATGCGGTGTTCCGGGGAAAGAGCCTGGGTACGTCTGTGACGGCTGAACAGTACGCTGCGATTGCCAACGGCAAGTTCACCGATATGTATATCGGTGACTACTGGACTATCAGTAGCGTCAACTGGCGCATTGCCGCCTTTGACTACTATTACAGGACGGGTGATACCGAGTGTACGACCCACCACGTTACCCTTGTCCCGGACACTTCCCTCTACAACGCGCAAATGCACAAGACGGAGAGCGGCCAGTACGAGGCGGGCGCGGCCAACACCACGGAGGGCGCGTATGTCAACTCCGATATGTATAAGACCGGGCTGGCAGACGCAAAGAGCAAGATTGAAACGGCGTTTGGTGCGGCGCACATTCTGGAACACCGTCAATATCTTGCCAACACCACGGCCAACGGCAGGCAGTCCGCAGGTTCCTGGTACAACAGTACCGTGGAGTTGATGACGGAGAACAACGTGTACGGCGGCAACATCTTCCACCCGGTTTCCGATGGTACGGTTGTCCCGACAAACTACACCATCGACAAGAGCCAGTACCCGCTTTTCGCAATGCGCCCGGATATGATTTCCAACCGCATTACGTACTGGCTGCGGGACGTTGTTTCCGCTGCCTACTTCGCCTTTGTCAGCTACTACGGCCGTGCGTTCTACGGCGCCGCCTCCTATTCTTATGGGGTGCGTCCCGCTTTCTCTATCAAATCCTAAATCATAAATCCCCACCCCCTTGTGGGGTGGGGTGAAAGGAACGAAAGTATGTCTGTATTAAAGAGCAAACGTAAAGCGTCCCAGTTTGAGGTATTTCACCACCTGTATAAAATGCGGAAGGAGATTACCGAACTCCTTCTCCGGGACTTCGGGTACAGCTTTGAAAAGGCGGCAAAGCGTCTGGACAGGAAGTTTGGCCGACCCTACGAGCAGCTTTCCGAAGCGGAGCGGGAACGGTATGACCGCACGAAGGTACGGTGGGAGGCGTTCGATGACTGGTTCATCTATGACCAGAGGCAGACCATTGTGGATTGCCTGCGGGGTATCACCCGCGAGGTCTACATAGCGAACAGTATCTACCCTACCTGCATGGAAGAACTGGTGGAGCGCAGGCTTCACCAGGACAAGGCGGTGGGTCTGTGTTATGACTTGACCCAGGAGTTGCAGTATGCCATTGAAACGCTGCCCGTTGATGTAAACATCTACCTGCGGTTCGGTGAAATGATACAGACAGAAATCAATCTGATAAAGGGATGGCGTAAGGCCGACAACAAATTCAAAGGGGCAATCTCTACTTCCGCTGCCAACTTCGCCAATGTCAACAACAACGGCAATGCGAACTACAACAACGCCTCCAATTCTAATGGGGTGCGTCCCGATTTCAACCCCGGAGTAAACAATGACGGCACTTGACCGTTCTCCGGGGAGAGAAAGGAGAGGTTGTCCTTCCAGTATGGTAAATACAAAACACGACACCCACTCTCACGAGAGTACCAGTAATGGTGAAAGCGGTTATCAGCGTGAAATATTTGATGGAAATGTTCTCTACGAGGGCTTCCGAAGGGCTGAACAGGGTAGCGACTGGAAACCTCAAGTCCAGCGGTTTGAAATGTCATACCTGCTGGGGCTAAGTTCTATCCACAACGGCCTTAAAACCATGAACTACCAGTTCCAACCATGTACGGAGTTTACCATGAATGAAAGGGGGAAAGTGAGGCACATCACGGGTGAGCAGATACAGGACAGAGTATCGAAACACGCCCTCTGTGATGAAGTCTTGAGTCCCGGAGTGAAGAAGTACCTCATTTATGACAACGGGGCGAGTCAAGAGGGAAAAGGGATTGACTTTGCACGGAGGCGATTGCTGGTACATCTTCGCAGGTACTATCAACGCCACGGAAGTAACGATGGCTACATCCTGCTTATGGACTTCTCCAAATACTATGACAACATACGGCATGATGACTTGATGGCGCAGTTCCGCAAGTACATACATGACCCGGTTGCCCTGGACTTCCTTGAACGGGTGATAGAGCGTTCCAGAGTGGACGTGTCCTATATGTCGGACGAGGAATACGCAGGCTGCATGGACACCCTGTTCAATTCCCTTGAGTACGAGCAGGTAGACAGAAAGCTGCTGACCGGGGAGAAGTTCATGTCCAAACACCTAAATATCGGTGACCAGGTAGCGCAGGTGGCGGGTATCATCTACCCCATTCCCATAGACAACTACGTGAAGATTGTGCGTGGTGTGAAAGAATATGGGAGGTATATGGATGACAGCTATGCAATCCATGAGAGCAAAGAGTTCTTGGAGGACTTGCTTGAGAACGTCATCCGCATTGCTGCCAGTATCGGTATCACGGTGAACACCCACAAGACCCGTATATGCAAACTCTCAAGCCTGTGGCGATACCTTCAAATTCAATACTCCCTCACGGACACTGGCCGGGTCATCCAGAAGATAAACCCGAAGCGCGTGACCTGTATGCGGAGGAAGATGAAGAAGGTGGTTCACAAGAAAAGCGAAAAGGAGTTTGATGACTGGTTCAAGTCATGGATGGAAAATCACTACCGCATTATGAGCAAGCAGCAGAGGGACAACATCAATGAACTCTACTGCAATTTGAAAAAGGAGGTATATGGTCATGTACGAGTTGAAACTTGCAGACGGAACCCGGCTGAAAAACCTGGGTCTGAACGGAAACAACTTCATCAACAATGAAAAGCTGGACGAGAGTATCTTTGAAGGTAATCTGACCACGCTGACCATTATTGGTGAGGGGGTCACCGAAGTCATGCACAACGCTGTCTTTGTGGGACAGCATGAGGAACCCGATGGTTGGTACTTCTCCTTCCGGGAACTGACCCCGCAGGAGATTTTCAACGCTTCCACGCAGAGCCGTATGGAGTACCTGGCTATGATGACTGACGTGGACTTGGAGGAGGTATAAGTCATGGAACATAGCAAGAACTACGAGAAGGTGCGCCGTTACTTTGTGAACGGCCTGTGGAGCAAGAAGATGACCTGGAACGCTGTGGGGCGCTGGATTACCCCGGAGGAATACCAGGAGATTACGGGTGAGGAATACCCGGAGGTATGGGAGGGTTAAACAATGCAGGTAGATGTCCCTATTCTCATTTCCTTCCTGTCCTTGATTGTGGCCGCTGTGGTGGGTATCACGACCCTCAAACGGAACAAGGCCACGGATGACAGGCGGGAAGCGTCTGAAACGACAACCCTCATAGTGAAATTGGAGAATATCAACAATGGCGTAAATGAGATAAAGTCTGATATGCGTAACATGAGAAGCGATATTCAAGACTTGAGGGACAGGCTTATCATCGTGGAGCAGTCCACGAAGTCCGCACATCATCGGTTGGACGGCATTGAGGGGAAGGACAGAACTTCCCCTAATGCCTAAAACAAAAATACACAAGGAGGTAGAAAACCATGATTAACTGGAAGGTACGTATCAAGAACAAGGCGTTCTGGGTGGCGCTTATCCCCGCCGTTCTCCTGCTGGTGCAGGTGGTGGCTTCCGTGTTCGGCTTTACGCTGGACTTCGGTGACCTGGGTAACAAGCTGCTGGCCGTGGTGAACGCTGTGTTCGCGCTGCTGGCTATCCTGGGCGTGGTCAACGACCCGACCACGGAGGGTCTTGAGGACTCTAAGCTGGCACTCACCTACGATGAACCGAAGCAGAAAGGAGCGTAAAGACCATGCCCGATAATAAAGAACTCACAATATGGCAGTTCTTCAAGGGTAAGGGTCTGAACGACTTCGCAGTGGCGGGTATCATGGGTAACCTGTATGCCGAGTCTGGGCTGAACCCCTGCAATTTGCAGAACACCTATGAAAAGAAGCTGGGTTACTCTGATGCCGCCTACACTGCCGCCGTGGACAGCGGGGCATACGGCAACTTCGTCCATGACAGCGCGGGCTACGGTCTGTGCCAGTGGACGTATTGGAGCCGCAAGGAAGCGTTGCTTTCCTACGCCCGGTCTGTTCAGAAATCCATCGGTGACCTCACCATGCAGCTTGAGTTTATGTGGAAAGAGTTGCAGGGCTACAAGAGTGTGATGAACACCCTCAACGGGGCTACGTCCATTCTGGCCGCTTCCAACGCTATCCTGCTGAACTACGAGCGCCCCGCTGACCAGAGTTCTGCGGTTCAGACGAAGCGGGCGGGGTACGGCCAGACGTACTACGACAAGTACGCTGGGGTCACCACCACACCAAAGGAGGACAATACCATGAGCAAGCTGTACGCTTCTACCGTGATTGCCGTTGCCGTGGCCGAAATCGGCTACAAGGAGAAAAAGAGCAATAGCAATCTGGATGACAAGACTGCCAACGCTGGTGGGAACAACTACACAAAATATGCCCGTGACTTTGACCAGAAGTACCCGCAGTGGTATAATGGGAAGAAGAACGGCTACGCCTGGTGCGATATGTTTGTGGACTGGTGCTTCCTCACGGCGTTTGGCTACGCTGCTGCCCTCTCCCTGCTGTGCCAGCCGGAGCGGTCTGCGGGTGCAGGCTGCACCTACTCCGCTGGGTACTACCGCAACAAGGGGCAGTTCTACACCAGTAACCCGAAACCGGGTGACCAGATTTTCTTCGGAACCTCTATCTCCAACTGCACCCACACGGGCATTGTGGAGAAGGTGGTTGGTTCCACGGTCTACACCATTGAGGGCAATACCTCTGACTGCGTTGCCCGCCGTTCCTATGCGCTGGGTTCCAGTAAGATTGTAGGCTATGGCCGTCCGAAGTATGACGCTGAAACCGGGGGTTCCACTCCCGCCCCTGCGCCTACTCCTTCCCAGCCCTCCACGGGCGGTAAGACCGTGGATGAACTGGCAAAGGAGGTCATCAATGGCAAGTGGGGCAACGGGGCTGACCGCAAGGCCAGACTGACCGCCGCAGGCTACGACTACTCCGCTGTCCAGAACCGGGTCAACGCTATCTTGAGCGGCAAGCCGCCCTCTAAGACGGTGGACGAACTGGCACGTGAGGTCATTGCCGGGAAGTGGGGCAACGGGGCTGACCGCAAGAACCGTCTGACTGCTGCGGGGTATGACTACTCTGCGGTACAGGCGCGGGTGAACGCCCTGCTGTCTTAGTCCACTGGTGAGGACGCAACTGGCAGGTTATCGTGTGAACCATGACCTGCCCCTCTATTGTCGGATATGACTTCACTGCTGGTGGATCGGAGAAACCGACACCGGGGTGAAGGCGGCCGGAACAGACGGTGTTGACGGCACAGACGGCGAAAAGGGAGACAAGGGCGACAAAGGTGACCCCGGCGAAAAAGGCGACAAAGGAGATAAAGGTGATAAAGGCGACAAGGGCGACCCCGGTCAGAACGGCGGAAACTCAGGGTATTTTTATGCAGAGGCAAAAGCTCCGAGTGCAGTACTGAATAACAGTCCTGTCGATATTACCGTCCAAGAAAAAATAAATAAGGGAGGCTTGATTTCATCCTACTGGAATAATATTACACTCAAAAAAGGACATATTTACAGTGTCAGCATAAGCGGTTCTCTCGAAGTCAGTTCAAACGAATCTAACAACAGCGGCAATTACTCTATTCAGATGACAGACGGTTATGATGACGATCTGTGCAGGGAGCTTACGCGAATAAAAAGGGACAAAGTAAAAATACCGCAAACCAGTGATCAACATTCCTTTAATTTCAGCAGAATGTATGATGCGTCAAATAAAGACATTACATTGCGGTTGAGGTTTGAAAATTCGGCATACAATACTTATCTCAAAGGTTTCAAAGGCACCATTACAATCACCGCTCTTGACTGAGCCGACATACACGAAAACGGAGGTAACGAGAAATGAAGAAACGAATACTCAGCATCCTGCTCACCCTTTGTATGGTGATGTGTGCCATTTCACCTGTGATGAGCTACGCCGACCCGGGAGTATCGGCATCCGGCTCAAGTGCATACGGCGCACTGCTCACACCTGACACAACCCCGCCGGTCGGATGGGCAGAGGACGAAAGCAACCCGTACGGCACCAAGAAAGGTCAGCCCTTTGCTATCACCCCATGGTATGAGCCGATAATTTACAGCTACCGCAATGCGGAGAGACAGGCGGCACAGGATCACACCAAGGTGTATGACAAGCTGACCCTCGGAAAAAATATCATCGAGTCTCCGAGCGGTACATACAGCGTTTCCTCGGTCGATAATGTCGCTTTCGCTGTCGGCTTGGCTTACGACCCGCTCGGCACGGGCAGAAACGATCACGCCATCTTTGTCGGGCTTTGCAACATGGATAACAACAAGAACACGGCAAGGGTCTGCTATTGGGTGCAAAATCTTGTAAACAACAAGCGCTCCGAGCTTCAGGAAATTGCCGACGCGCCGAAGTGGGCGTGCAAGACCGATTACGGCGAGCTGGAATATCAAGAATTCCGCCACTATTTCAATGTCACGGCGGGCGACTATGACGGTGACGGCAAAATGACCGCCGTTATCACCTATGCCGGCAGTGATGATCTGTGGGGCATTGCCGGAACGGGCATTGCCGGTGAACAGGCGTTTTACAGAAGATCCTTCGCGGGAGCGGATACCTATTTCGGCGGTTGGGAAACGACCGAATACGAAAAAGATCAGATCACGAAGTCACTCGTTTCGGTAGACATCGACCGTGACGGCTGTGATGAACTTGCGG
>OGQP01000139.1_pt1 | contig 53015 bp, 35 predicted proteins | sample 1553251 | NCBI WGS metagenome assembly OGQP01 (sample SAMEA2580016, study PRJEB22360) | human gut metagenome | biome: human gut; feature: human-associated habitat; material: faeces | place: Denmark | collected 2008/2010 | reverse complement strand
AACTGATTATACTAATTTGAAAAAAATATATAAAAAAATATCTGATATTAATAATAAGAAAATTCGTTTTACAGAAAAAGATCTACCAACAGATATCAATTTTACAAAAATTTCTACAACTATAAATTCTTTTATCAAAGTTATTGACACTATTATTGATTTCTTGAAAATATATCTAAAACTTTAAGTAAATACCTGAAAAAAACAAATATATAAATTTATATAAATGAAAGGACTGAAATAAATTGAGTATTTTTACAGATTATTTTAAACTTGTACAAGAAGGCACAGATGATGTAAATACCAAAGCTAAACAAGCTAAACAAGAAATACTTGCTAAAATAAAGAAAGCGGTTTCTGATGCAGGATATAAACTTCGTGATGACAAGAAGAATGAGGATGCATTTATTAATAATAAAAAGAAATTTATGACTAATGGAAATAACCTTTGTATTGCAGGTATAGGTAAAGAAAACTATGATGCTGTTTATAATATCATATCTAAGACTATCAAAGGAACAGATTTTACGATAAGTAAAGATAACTATTGGACACTATTTTTATCGGTTAAGGATGATAGTGATATCTATGTTGAATCAGTCAATGATTCTGTAAACTTAATGACAATAGGTAATACAATGGTTCCTTATTTTGAATCTGCAAATGAAGATTCTGATGTTGAAAAAGAATTTAATATCGGGAACATGCTTCCTCAATGTGGTTCAACTGAGGGTATGGCTGATCCAAATAGTGTAATTGATGATATTAATCAGATAAATAATAAGAATAAAGAATTAGAAGGAATAACTTTACCAGATGATATCCAGATTGAGAGTTCAATAACCGATTATATCAACGATAATAATCAATTATATAATTCATTCATTGATGAATCTGTTTCAGATGTTGCAACAAAAGTTGGAGAAAAGGTTAAGCTTTCTTTTAAAACTCGAAAAATATTGACACAAAGAGCAATATTAAAAACAAAACTTTTATCGGCTAAACGTTTCCATGCAGATCCTGTTAAAATTAATGATATTAAACAAGCATTAATTGAAAAAGAAAAGGAAGTTCGTGCATTAAAACAAGGAGCTAATAAAGAAACTTGTGATGAAATTAATCGTCTTGGTGATGATCTTTATAACGAAATTAAGGCTAAAAGTTTAAGGAAGAAATCAAAGAATAAAGTTGATGAAGTACCTAATTCTAGCAATGTTAAAAATGAATGTGGCGATACTTCTAAAGAGTGTGGGGAAGGGTATAAAGCAGAATCAACTTTATCTGAAAAAGAAGAACTCCAACTTAAACTTGAAAAGGCTATGGATCGTAATGATATAGATGCCATTGTTGCATATGAAAATAAGCTAAAATATCTTTTATGTATGGAAGATCAAGAATATACTTGTGAAGCTGCAAATATAGATAGTGAGATTAAAGAAGTTATAGATAAACTTAATGCTAAAGGATATAAAACAAAATATTCATCTGCAGGTCATACACAATTAAGAAAAAAGAGTGATATTGATGACAATGGTATATATTATGGAAAGTTATATTCAGATGCAAGAATCATGTTTGCTTCAGATTATGAATTCCCTAAAGCACCAAAATATTGGGTATGGAAAACAGTTGATAATAAAGATTATCTTGATATTATACCTATACCTTATAATCCAAAGAACGGTACACCAGAAGAAGCTTTTAGTAAATGGAAAACAAACTATATGAGTACATTAAGAACGTGGGTAGATAATCTTCCGGATGAATCTAAGACTAATGGCAAGATAGAAATTCAAGATACAAAGAATAGAGTAAAAACCATAGAAGCATAATTAAAAAGAGTCATAGTTATTTACTAACTATGGCTCTTTTTATCTTTTTATTAAAAGACATTACTTTAAATACTTTTACGAAAGGAGAACTCCTAGAAATGAGTTTATTTATGGATGTAATGAACGGTAATACAACGGAAATAAATACAGATAAGATTGTGACTGAATCGACTGACGATATTGTATCTGATGACGAATTAGTAACTGAAGCAGTATATCCTGATGCATTACCATATATGGAAACTAGGATAAGTAGAGTTACTTTACCTAAAGGTAAACCTGATGGTTATGGTAACTTATGTTTTTTATATACAAATAACACTAATGAATCAATTCAAATAATGAATAATAAAATTAATTTTGTAAATGCTAATAAATACTTTTTCTATTTTTATAATATGATTTATCGAGGTAAATTGTATAATAAGGCATATAGATTTAGATTATATAATGAGAGAAAAGCATTATATAAACAAATTAATACTCAGGTTAAACATATTAAACCATTTTTAAAATTAGCAATTACACCAAAAGATAGTCGTAATATGTATTATGACCTTTCTAAGTATATAGAAATATTTAATTCAATATGTACTAAACTTATTCCAATAAAAATGATTGAAATATATTGGAATTATATAAAAGCAATTTTATTTGCTGATAATCTGAAAGGATATTCAAATAAATTTGTATTACTTAATATTGAAAATTTTAGGCTTTATGATACATTAAAAGAAAATTTAAGTAATCCAGTTTTTCTTCTTTATTATACAATGTATAGAAAACCTGAATTATTGAAAGATATTGATATTGATTACTATTTATATTGTAATAATAGGTGTTTAAGAGTTAATCCTTCACATACAGATAAAAAAACATATATTCGTTTTAGAACTGAAATGAAGAGATTATATAGTTATGCAAAAACACCACATACTAATACAGATGAAATATTAAATGAAGAAATTATTGAACGTGATGAAGCTAAAGAAGAAATAGTTACAAATATTACATCTAATATTAATATTACTAATGTAATATCTGCACCAACTACTGTTAGTACTAAAGAAGAATTAGAAAAAACGAAGAAAGATTTAAATAATTCATCTACTTCCAATAATTTAAATCATGATAATAAAAAAGAAACTTTTGTGATAAAACCACGTTTATCACAAAAGTCAGTCATATCTTCTCCTATATTAACCAATCATATCAGAAATAAAATAATGCAAAAAGCTACTAATGTACAAAACCAAGTTATTTCTAAAGCTAATGAATTAAAAGTTAATACTCCTGAGAATAAGGATAAGATAAACACAATTATACAGAAAAAAGTTGAAGAAGATATTGATAAGGACAAGGAATTACTTAGCCAAATTTATGATAATACTGTAGCTGATTTAGTTCCAAAGTCAGCAGCTTCAACTGCTAGAGACAGAGAATTACAAAAGGCACAAGAAAATATAAAGATTGGTAATTTAACTATAAAAGAAATAGAGAAGATGCAAACCTCTCATATTCCTATTCCACCTAAAGATGTATCCACAAGCGTTAGAACTACAAATAAGGAAATGACAAAATTAACTTTCCATAATTTTGAAAAGACTTATAATGATACCTTAATGAATAAGGATTTAGTTAATACTATTTTATCATTAAATGATAAATCTATTCCAATGTATGTTCGTGATATCCGTATCAAAGATACATCAGATGAATTAAATTACAAAGACACGTATACTATTTTACTTGAAGACGCTAATAGAAAACGTCATACAATTAATGTCGATATACCTAAATTTATTGAAGATAGATTCCTCTATCTTGGTGGTAGTAAAAAGCTTATTAAGAAACAAAATTTATTATATCCAGTAGTCAAAACAGATTCTGATATAGTTCAGATAACTACTAACTATAACAAGATGTTTATTCAACGTGTAGGAACAAAATCAATTGCTTCTATTGAGCGTTTAAAAATAGCTTTAAAGAAATCTGATGAGTTTAAATCTGATTTTAAGTTTGGTAATACACTATCTGCTAATAATAATTATATTACCACCATTGAATATGATGAATTATCAAGATTTATAACTGAATTTAAATCTGGTAAAACACATTTATTCTTTAGTCAAATAGAAGCAGAGGCTAGTGCTAAAGAAAAAGATATTAGTATTCCAAAGGGACATATGTTTATTGGTTATAATAATAACAATAAACCAATATTTATAAATACTACAACTCAAAAAACTGATGAAAAGAAATCAATAGTTGATATTATTCTTGAGAGTGTAAATAGTGAATTATTAGATGCATATAATTCGGCTAAATCACCAAAGAGATTAATGTATGCTAAAGTTAAGGTCATGGACCAGTTTGTATCTGTTGGTTTATTGCTTGGTTTTTGGGAGGGTTTATCAGCTATTCTAAAAAAAGGTAAAGTTAAATATCGTCTTGAAGACAAAAAACCAGAGATAGGTACAAATGAATCTGTACTTAAATTTTCTGATTGTTATCTTGTATATGAATCAAATGTAGGTATAGATTTATTATTGAACGGTTTTGGTTTTATAGATTTAAGTAAATATACTATTACCCAAATGGATGAACGTGAAACTTATATGGATTATTTAATTAAAGTATATGGTAAATCGACAATTGCTAATGCTTTATTAAATGCATACGAATTCACAATTGACCCTATTACTAAAGAAGTATTAGAAGATATGAACCTTCCTACTGATTTAGTAGAGCTTATAATATATGCTGTATCATTACTTGCAGATTCTCAGTATACACCTGAAATTAATCAGGGATTATCTAGAATTCGTTGTAATGAGATTATTCCAGCAATCTTATATGACTGCATAGCTAAAAAATATATTTTATATAGAAATTCAAATGGTAGAAAACCATTCTCAGTTCCAAAGGATTGTGTAATTAAATCATTACTGGCTGTAAAAACAGTTGAAGATTATTCTACATTAAATCCAGTACTTGAAATGGAAATGATTCATGGAATATCTAGTAAGGGATTTAGAGGTGCAAACCTTGATGACTCTTATACAATGGCAAAACGTACTTATGATAAAACTAATATAGGTGTTATATCACCATCAACATCACCTGATGGTAGTGTAGGTGTTAATAAAACTCTTACTCTTAACCCATCTATAACATCATTACGTGGTTATGTTGATTTAAAAAATAATAAACTTGGAGAATTACATGATATAAACTTATTCTCTCCAGGTGAGTTATCAATACCACTCTGTGCTACTAACGATGATGCTACTCGTCTTGGACATGCAATTAAACAGAGTAAGCATGTAATTCCTGTTAAGAATAGTTCGCCAGTATTAATATCTAATGGTTTTGAAGAAGTTTGTCGTTTTGATTTATCTTCAGATTTCGTAGTTAATGCTGATATGAATGGTAAAGTAGTAGAATATGATGATGCAACTAAAATAATGATAGTTGAGTATAAAGATGGTTCACATAAAGCTATTAACTTAGGTAAAACTATTGTTAAAAATGGCGGTGGTGGATTCTTCCTTAGTAATCAACTTATTACACCATATAAAGTTGGAGATACATTTAAAAAAGATGATGTACTTGCATATCATAAAGATTTCTTTACTAATGATAGATTTAATAATTGCCGTATGAATATGGGTACATTAACCAAAGTTGCAATTATGTCAACTTATAATACATATCAGGATGCAACTATGATTACTGAGAAGTTATCGGAAGAAGCAGCTACTGAAATGTGCTTTTTAAGACAAGTATCAATAGGCAAAAACTCTAATGTTGAATATATGGTCAAGGTTGGAGATGAAATTAAAGTCGGTGATAGTCTAATACAGTTTGATACATCATATGAAGATAATTCCTTAAATGCATTATTAGCTAATCTTGGTGACGATGAAAAAGAAAATGTGCTAGAAGGAAGTAAGAATGATATTCACTCTAAGTATTCTGGTATAATAGAAGATATAAAGATTTATTCTACAGTCGACTTAGATGAGATGTCTCCTTCATTAAAGAGTATTGTAAGTGCATATTATAATAAAATTAATAAAAAGAAAAGACTACTTGAAAAATACGATCCTGAATCCAAGAATAGTATTGTAAAATGTGGTCTTCTTATGAATGAAACAACACATAAAATTGAACCAAATAAATTTGGTGTAATTAAAGGACAAAAGATTGAAGATGGTGTTATGATTGAATTCTATATTAAACATTCAGAGCCTCTCGAAATTGGTTCAAAGATTGCAAACTTTACTGCATTAAAAAATACAATTGGTGAAATTATTCCTGCTGGTTATGAACCATGGAGTGATTTTAGACCAAACGAAGAAATTAGTACAATTATTGCATCAAACTCAATTTTGAAACGTATGACACCAAGTATACTTCTTACAGCACTCGGTAATAAATGTGTAATAGAATTAAAAAATAGATTAAAAGAAATCTATAATGAAAAATAAAAAATATAGAGTAGGATACCATAAACGGTATCCTACCTATATTCACGTTTAAGAGGATGTTAATTAAAAAGTTTGTTAATCATTTAGTATTAGTATGTTTTAGCTAATAAAAAATAATAATGAATTTATATATTATTTCCTTGATAAATTACATAATTAATTATTATGTGTAATACTTTCTAATAAAAAAGGAGAAAACCTATGGGTAATAAAATTAAAATTACAAATATCGAATCGTTTTTACTTGATAATGTTTTAAAACAAGTAAAAGAAAGAAAAAAGAAAAAGAAAGAAAAGGTATTAACTTCTAAAAAGAAGTGATATAAATTTATTTTTATAAAATCTTAAAGGAGGATTTTATTATGTCAAAAATCATGACTGTTGAAGAAGCTCTCGCTTCTATGGGGGCGAAAACAAATGCAAGTGGAAAACTGGTTGTAAACAGATTCAACAAGAAGAATTTTAACAAGCTTCTTACTGCAATGGCAAACGATGTGAATTTTAAAGCACATGTTGCTAAGGTTAAGAAGGGCGAACTTGATACTGTTGAGGATATCCTCGTAACTGATGGCTTCAGAAAGTGGTGCAAGAAGCTCATTGAAAAGGCTGGAGTAGACAAGACAGAGTCTGAGAGAGTTCTCAGTGAAGATTTTGTAATTCCTGATATGGATGGAATTTACGATTTCTTCGTAACAGCTGTCTACAAGTATATGGAAGCTGGAAATCAGTTTGATCTTCTTCCTACTGAAGACTTCAAGGGAAGCCTTTATATCAAGAATGTAGACGAAAAGGTTACTGTTGCTGATGCACATAGCCCTCAGGACAGAAGTTATCTCGGCACATTCGAGACAACTAAGAAGAAGCATAAGGAACTGGGTGTAAAGTCTGGTTGTCCAGTATTTCTCCAGAACCGTAAGAAAGTTGAAAAAAAGTGATATAATTAATTATATCATTTATATATTCTCCTTCATTTTTAAAAGAAGAGTATGAGATTAATTTCTCATACTCTTCTTTTTTTATCTTCGTCATATAAATACTTATAAAAAACAATCATTTAAAGAGTAAAAACTTATATATGATGAAGAAAGGAGTGAGCTGAAAAGTGGCTTCTATTAAAAGTACATATATAAAGAAAAATCCTGTTGTAACTAAATGGCTAAAAAATGCTATGAAAAGTATAGGCGTATCGACAGAATCTGCACTTAAAGATATTTATCCAAACTTATCTGAAGTAACAAGTACTGCTGTTAAAACAACTTCAAATGCATTAGCTAAATTACGTTCAGGCTCATCAGATATAGGAAAACTCTCCGAAACTATATCTAATAATAAATATATACAAATTGCAAATAAAGCATATAAGAATGCTTTATCAGATTTAAAGTCAGGTAATTTTAATAACGAAGATAGATTTACTGAATCTATGTTTGGTGATGATGACTCCTTTGATTCTGATTTCACATTCGGAGATGAAGATTCGGATGAAGGTGGACTTAGTATTAATGTAAATAATAAGTCTAGCGATGATGCGATGCTTAAAATGTCTAATAGTATGGATAAACATACTGAGGCAATAGTAAAAACAAATAAAGCATCTATGGATGCATATATAGCTACAACATCAGCTACTATGTATCAACTTGAACAATTAGGTTCACAAGTTGTTACTCATCTCGAAAATATTAACAACAACTTAGCTGCAATGGTTCAATATAATAATGAGAATATGACTCGTTATATTGAAGCAAGTATGGCATATTATGACAAGGTGGGAGCGAAAGTAGATTCAGACTCTTCATCAAGTTATAACTCAAAAACTAATGCTACCGATGTGTTTAATAATAAACATGGTGGTATTAATATGTCTTCATATAAAGCATATGTTATAGAGCAATTAAAGAAGAGTGTTGGAAGTACTATTCTTTCATTAATTGATGATGATATGCTTGAAATGGCGGCTTCTAATCCTCTTGGATTTGCAACTCAAAGTATAGCAAGCTATATGATACCAAAACTTGTGGGCACTTCAATTGAGAGTGTTGAAAAGACATTCTCTGCTTTTGTTCCTACAATGCTTAATAGACTTGCTGATTTGGCGGATGATTCTGCTATTACATTTACTGGTAATATAAAGAAGATGATCGGTCAATCTTTTGGTCTTCGTGTTTCTAATAAAAAAGATCTTACTGGAGCAAAAGTTGATAGAGGTGCTATTCCATTTGATGGAGAAACCAAGCATGCGGTTACAGAAATAATTACAAAAGAATTACGTGAGCAAACATCTTATTTGAAAGCAATTGCTGAATCAAAGATGTTTAAAGTTGATACAAAATCAGCTCGTGATAATTCTGAAGTATTTGATTATAATAAAAATGACTATATTAAAGTAAAAGATATACGTCATAATGTATTAACAGAAATAAATGATGCAATACTCTCATCATTTAAAACTAGTAATTTTGGTACTCAGTTACAAAATTTAGTAGATAATTCTACTATGAGTAAAAAAGATACTGATTCTTTACAGAATAGTATTGATGAACTCATTATAGCTTTAACTGAAACTAATAAACATATAAATCCATTAGATCAGTCAGATAATAGTGCGTATAATAAGATTATAAAAAGACTTGGTTCAGAAAAAGGTAATAAGAGAAATATAAATGTCATTGATAAATATATTCGTGACATGGCAACTCAAAATACCGCTGCATTCTACGGTCTTACTAAATCAAGATTAGATGCACAACAGAGTAGAAATGAGAAATTAGAAGATATAGAAAAGAATGCTTCGGCTTATCATTTACAAACGGCTGGTTTAAATAACACTGAAGATATCTATAAAAAACTATATTCTGAGTTATATAGTGGAAAACGTAAATCTGTTGGTAGAAAATTTAAGGCTCCATCATTTGAAATTGATGAAGAAAGGAACGGTAAGGGTATTCTTGGTCGTATGGCTAAGAGAGGCTCTGATACTGCCAATTCGATGATGGCTTCTGTATTGGGTGGTAACTCTAAGCAGGCATTTAATGATTTTACAAGAATGATTGTCGATAGTGCTAAAGATATAGGTTCTGCACTAAGAGATAAGGTACTAACCCCTTTAAAGGCTACATTGTTTGGACAAAAAAATGATAATGGATATTCTGAAGGTGGATTATTCTCAGGTGTTCAAAATGGTATGAAAGATATGCTTGGTACTCTAAAGCATACTTTTACAGGTAAAGAATGGACTGATTCACAAGGTAATAAACATGGTGCATCAGATAATTCTGTACTTCATCATTTAAGAACAATGGGTGATACCGTCAAAAAGGGTATCATGGAAAAATTATTTGGTCCAGCTGATAAAAAAGATGAAGGTAAGGGAATATTTAAAAACTTTACTGCTAGTTTACAAGGTGGACTTAATAAATGGAAAGAAGCGTTCTTAGGTGAATCCATTGAAGGAATGGATAAATCTGAGGTTAATAAGAAAATAACAGAAAAATTAGCTTCATATACCAAAAATGTTACTATTGGTGGAGCTATTGGTGCTGGTGTTGGTCTTTTCTCTGGTTCTTCTATTTTAGGTTCATTAGTTGGTGGACCAATAGCAGGTGCTGGTTTAGGAATGGCTGTTGGTATTTTATCCAAGAGTGAAAGATTCCAAAATTGGCTCTTTGGTGAAAAAGATGAAGTAACAGGAGAACGTCTTGGTGGTATTATCTCTAATGAACAACAAAAATATCTAAAAGAAAATAAGCTCTCATTAATCGGTGGTGGAGCTATTGGTGCTATTACATCTGGTCTCACAGGTAAAGGTGCTAGTATTTTAGGTAGTATTGTTGGTGGACCAATAGCAGGTGCTGCTGTGGGTATTGCTTCAACAATGGTTGTTAAATCAAAGTCATTCCAGGACTTTATGTTTGGTAATGAAGAGAATGGTAGACGTGGTTTAATTAATATAATCAAAGACTCTTTCTCTCGTGGTCAAGCTAAAGCTAATAATGCAGATGATCATGATGTAGCATTTACTTTAGATGATAAAGCAATGGCTATGTCTGGAATTGGTGTTCTTGGTGGTGTAATGGCTAGTGCTATTCTTCCAGGTGGACCAATCGGTGGTGCATTAATAGGACTGGGTGCATCAATAATTGCTAATAAAAAGACATTCAAACAGATGTTATTTGGTGAGGATTATGTTGATGAAAACGGTAATACTAAGCATAAACATGGTTTATTTGGTCGTGTTGGTAATATGCTTAATGCTAATTTTATCAGACCTTTAAGAACTCAATTAACATATTTTGCAAAAGATGCTACTTTAGAATTAAAGTATACAGTTGCAGATGCCGTTGAGAATGTGTCAAAGACTGCTGCAGAAATGGGTGGATTTGTAGCCAATTCATTTAAGCATGTTTTTGGTGAAACTGGAAAAGCATTAAATGATAAAATTCTTAAACCTGCAATAGGTGCTCTTAATAAAGCATTTATTGAGCCACTTGCACAAGTGACAAAAACTGCTACTAGTATTATATACAAAGTGGCAAAAAATACCGCATTATTCCCATTTAGAGCTATCAATTTGGTAGCTAATTTGGCTGATAATGGTATTAAGCGTTTTGCAGATTGGTTCAAAAATGAAACTAAGATTGGTCACGCTGTTACTAGATTTAATAAATTTATAAGAAGAAAAGTTAATCAATTCTTTAAAACTATCACCAAAGGAATCCTGGCACCTTTCAAGCTTGTGGGTAAAGCTGCATCTTGGATTGCTAGCGGATTAACTGCTGGTAGAAATATTCTTGTAAATAAGTTTAATAAGGGTAAAGAAAACCTAAGTGAACGTACTGGTCGTAATCTTGATTTCTTTAGAAATAAAGTAAGTGGTCAAGAAGGTTTATCTGATAGAGAATTAAAGTCACTTCGTAAAAAAATGATGGCGAATGAACGTGCCAGAATGAAACAAGAGTATGCTGAAAATAAAGAACGTGATAGAAATGCACGTTTAATAAATAAAGCTACTAAGGGTCAATTCTCTTCTGATACATTGGAAGCACGTGCTGCAGCTATTAGAGCTAATCCAAAATTAGCAATGCAATTAAATACCAAGGTTAAGTCTGATGACCAACTTGCTGAAGAAGCAAAAGCAAAAATCTATGGTCGTAGATTAGTTGGTGTTGGTTTCAACGCTATTGAAAAACAAACATTCGCAGATTTATCTGATGAAGGTAAGATTGCTTATATCTTAAAGAGGATTTATAATGCCATAGATAAGGAATCAGCTGATGAGCAAATTGAACAAGAAGCTGACAAGATCATGGAAGATAATCCTGGAATGGATAAAGATAAAGCAAGAAGATTAGCTAAAAAGAAACTTAAAAATACAGAAGGCGTTTCCGATAATGCAAAAAATGCTATCAAATCTAAGTGGGGATTCGGTAACGATGATATTAATTCGTTAAATGAAGATATCAAAAAGAAACGGTCTGAAAATCCTAACTTATCTGCTGAAGAAGCAAAGAAACAAGTTCTTGCTGAATATAGTAAGAGTGATGATGCTGGAAAACGTAGTGTTGCCGAGCAATTTACTATGCGAGAAAGAAGTGCCAATAGTACAGATAGCAATCTTTCTAATCCATTTGCACATGTAACAACTGGTAGACAGTTTGTATCTGCTGTTAAGCATACTTTCTTTAAGAACAGTAATGACCGTAACAATAGAACCATTAATGAAACTACTAAAGAATTAAAAGATAAATATAATTCCATGATTGAAGAGGATATCTTTAAACAGTGGAGAGAAAGATATAAATATAAATATCCAAGATATAAATCTTTTAGAGAATTCAAGTTATCAAAAGAATATCGTGAAATCTTTAAAGAATATCAAAAAGCTTGTCCTTTTGATGAATGGATTAAAGACAAAGATGGTTATAGCAAACTTGAACGTGCTCGTAAAAAGATTGCTAGAAATCAAGAAAAAGAAGCTAAACTTAATGAGGATGAACAAGCAGAGGCTGCTGAAACAATAAAACGTGAAAAAGAAAATGCTAAAGATGCTGATCGTAGAAAAAAAGAGAGAGAAGAATATGCAGAAAACCTTTCAAACACAGCCGATGAAGGATCAATATTTAAAGATAATAATAAACCAAAAGAGAAAAAACGAACCGACTTTGCAAATCTTGGTCAAATATTTCATGACAATATTGGTGGCTTTGGTCGTGGTTCTTCTCCTATAATAAAAAGAATAGTTCATGGCGGTTTTGGTACAGATGATGAATCTAAAAAAGCAAAAACTGAACTTGATAAAGTTAAAAAAGCAGGTATCACTGCTGAAGAGAAAAAGGCTGAAAATGAAAAGAAATCATTTAAAGATACTATTTCTTCCATTTTAACTTCTATTAAGGCTGGTAACAAAGACCGTAAAGAACATAAGAAAACATGGGCTTCTATATTCAGTAAAAAGGGACTCATTACTGGCGGTTTAATTTTATTAGCTCCATTAATCTTTAAGGGTGTAAAATGGCTTATTAATACTTTCCCGAACTTAATTAAGAATATTGGTAAGCTTATAGGCAATATCGTCAAGATTGGTTCTGATTTTCTTGGCAAATCTGTCAAAGATATAGCATGGACTGAAGAGAATGATGCTCGTACTAATGGACGCAGTATGGGTGAACAAGCTAGTGCTATGATGGATAATGTAGGTAACTCTGTTAAGCAATTTGCTAATGGTGATATACTAGAGGGTTATCAGACATTAAGTACAAATGACCAAGGTGAAGACTGGGCTGCTACTGATAAAATAGATAAAGCAACATTTAGATTAGTTGGTAAACCAACCAAGAAGATTATAAAAACCGGAAATAAATTACTTAATACTAAGATTAAAGGTGATAAACTTAAAGATTATCTTTGGTATGGTAAAGAGTATGTTAAAGAAGCCGCTCAACTTGGTAAAAATAAATTACTTAATACTAAGATTAAAGGTGATAAACTTAAAGATTATCTCTGGTATGGTAAAGAGTATGCTAAAGAAGGTATTCAAAATAGTAAAGTTGCTAAATTTGCTAAAAGTAAATTAAACACTGCTAAAAAAGTTGGTGCTGAAGCTACTGGCATTCTTAAAACAAAAGCCGGTACTATGAAAAATAGAGCTGTTGATTTTGCAAAATCAAAAGCAAGTAAAGCTAAAGATTATCTCTGGTATGGTAAAGAGTATGTTAAAGAAGGCGTTCAAAATAGTAAAGTTGCTAATTTTGCTAAAACTAAGGCTTCAAATATTGCTGAAAAAGTTGGCAAAAGTAAATTAGGAACTAGTGCAAAAAATACAGTTAGCACTATAGCAGAGACAGTTGGAAAAGACGATGGTACTTTCAAAAAGATTTTATCAAAGATTGATGACTTTGGTAAAATGATTGCTGAAAAGCTTGGTAAAAAGCTTGGTAGCAAAGGTGGAAAATGTATCACCAATGGTGTAAAACACTTAAAAAATGCAGCTGGTAAATTATCGAAAAAAATAGTTAGTAAAGTTGGTGGTAAACTTGCTAAGGGTGTAGCTGCTGTTGCAAGTTTTGGTTTATCAGAACTTGGTGGTGCTATACTTGGTGGACTCAATGGTGCTACTGCTGCTGCGAAAATCTTTGCAATTGATTCTAGTAAAGTTGATGGAACTATGAGACTTATTGCAGCTGCGTTTGGTGCAGCGTATGGTACAACAATTGGTTCAATTGTTGACGTCGTAATTGACATAGTTGATTCTGCTACTGGATTTAACTTTACAAGAAGTGTTGCTACTGCATTATATAAATTCTTCGCTGGTGAAAAGAAGGGTAAAAATCTCGATGCTCTTCAAACTTCATGGCAAGATGAATATAAAAAATATCAAGAAAATGAAATTGAAAAAGCATATTATCAAGCATTAGAAGATGGAACCATTGATGCTCAAACTACACTTGAGCAATATCAACAAATGGTTGAAAATGGTGAAGTCGAAGTTAAATACGATAGTTTCCAAGACTGGAATTCTAAACAAAATAAATCTTTTGGAGAAAAAGTCTGGGATAAAACTAAGTCAATTGCCAAGGGTGCTTGGAATGGAGTTAAAAAAGGTGCTTCTGCTGTTTGGAGTGGTGCTAAAAAAGTTGGAAAAGGTATCATAAAAACTGCCACGGCTCCACTTAGAAGTGTTGTTGGCGTTGCTAAGGGTGCTTGGAACGGTGCTAAAAATACGTTTAATGCTCTAAAAGAAGGTGATTTCGGTGGAGCAGCAACAGCTGCTTTTGATGGAATTACTGAAATGGCTAAAAATGCGTTTGGTGCATTTCAAGATACACCATTTGGAAAAATTGCAACTAAAGCATTTGATACTGTTAAAAACACTAAATTTGGAAAGATTGCAACTAAAGCTTTTAATGGAGCAAAAGAATATATAAGAGGTACATTTAAACCTATCGGTAAAGGCTTTGGTAAAGCAATTAGCGGTATTAAAAGTGGATTTAAATCTGTTGCTAAGCTTGGTAAGAAAGCTTTCGATGGTGTCAAATCTGCATTTAAGGGTATAGGTAAAAAAATAGGTAATATTTTTGGTGGTATCAAAGATAAGTTTAATGATGCTGCTGAATCAATTAAGAATTCTGCTGTTGGTAAAGCAGCTAAAAAGGTTAAAGATAAAGTTACAAGTACTGCAAAGAAAGCTTGGAATGGAGTTAAAAACTTCTTTACAGGCGGATCAGGTGAAGGAATTTCAAATCACAGAACGGTAAGTCATGGTGGGTTTGGTGTTTCTGAAGCTATAAAGAATGCAGCAATTAAAATGAACGCTTCTACTGGTTTATTACAAAATATTGATTATACGAAATCATATTCTACAGATGATTTAATTAAGCGTATTGCTATCAACACCGACCAGATAGTTAAGCTGTTTACTTCATCCAATATTGGTAGTAGTGTAATAAAAACATTCACTTCTAATAATTCAGCTAAAGAAAGGGCTGAATCTGATAAATTAAGAAGAAAATTAAGAGCAGCAAATGCTAAAATGAGAAAAGCAAAGAAAATGCTTACAGGTGGTTTTGGAGATATCCCTGTATATTCTCAATCTGATTCACGTTGGGGTAGTGATGCATATAACATGGGTCAAGACGATGCAACAATGGCTAATACTGGTTGTGGACCAACTGCTATGGCTATGATTGCAAGTGGAATGACTGGACAAGATGTAACACCTCCTGAAATGGCTTCACTTGCTGAAGCTACTGGTGATAGAGATGAAACAGGTACAAACTGGAACTTCATTGGTAAAGCTGCAAACGCATATGGTGTAAATACAACTGAACAAGTAAATCCTAGTGCTGATTTCATAGCATCAGAATTATCACAGGGTAAGCCTATGATTCTTTCAGGTGTTTCTGGTGGAGGTTCTGGAAGTTCAGATAGATCGCCATATACAAAGAGTGGTCACTATGTTGTGGCTGATAAAATTGAAGGAAATAGGGTACGTGTTAAGAATCCTATGAATGGTGGTTCTGGTACGTATAATATTAATGAAATTACAAATGGTGCTGGTGCAGCATGGTCATTTGGTGGTTCAGGAAAAGGCAATAAGAGATTACGTCGTGGAGGCAGAGGTTCTAATATCATTAATAAGATTAGTTCATGGGCTTCACAAGCTGGTGAAAAATTAATCAATGGCGCATTTACTGGAAACTTTGATACAAACTATGATTTCTCTGATGTTGTCGAAGAATCAACCACAGCATCTGTAGTTAATGCTGCAGATGATGTTAATAAGTCTATCTCAGCAGCAGGTAAAGAAATAGTATTTATTGGTGACTCTCGTACTGTTGGTATGGGCGTAACAATGGGTGCTAAATACAGTTCTGAAATTTGTCAGACTATAGGAAATACAACATTTATTGCTAAAGTAGGTGCAGCTTTTGATTGGCTGAATCAAACTGCAATAAATAATATTAAAAAATACATGTCTAAAAATAAAGTTGCTATTCTTTGGTTGGGTGTCAATGGTACATCAGGATGGGATAATTATGCTAAGTTTATTAAAAATAATCTTGTCGATAATTTTGCCCATGTATATTATGTATCAGTAGGTCCAACTGATGGAAGCTACGATCAATTAAATGATAGCATTAAGAAGTTTAACTCTAATTTGAAATCTGTTTTACCATCTGGTTGTAGTTGGGTTGACATCTATGATTGGATGAAAAATGGATTAAAAACAGGGGATATTAAAACACAAGATGGTCTTCATTATAATGCTTCAAGTTATACTAAAATTTATAAAAAGATTCTCTCCATGATTGGAGCAGGTGGTTCAGGTAAAGCATCAATTATACGTCGTGGTATTAGTAGAATACTTCATGGTGGATTTGGCGACCGTGATCCTTATACACCGGCTGGGCATTATGTTGTAGCAACAGGAATGGATAGTAATGGTAATGTTAATATAGTTGACCCTGAAGGTGGAAAACGTTCTGGTGGATATGATATTAATAGCCTTACAAATTCAACTGGTGCAGCATTCTCGTTTGGTGGATTTGGTAAATCCGTTGCTGGTCCAGATAAGTATGATGTTAAAATGTCTGAATACTATAAAAAATATAAATATCTTGAGCCAAGTAATAAATCTCAAGCAAAAGAATTAAAATCATTTATTAAGAAATCTCTCAATGCTAAGAACCAAGCTGAACAGGAAAAGAATAAATCCTTATTTAATACTTGGCTTGAGGGTGAGCAATTAAAATATAATGCTGTTAAAGCTAAGAGTGCTGATCCTAATACAGCTGCAGCTGCACAAGCAGCTTATAATGCATGGCTAAAGAAAAATGGTCAAAACAAAAAAGAAAGCATTAAGAAACAATCAGAAAATGATAGTTACCAATTTCTTGATACTTTTGATTATGCTGGTCATGTTGGTAAAAGATTAGCTGATTTTAATGGTGAGGCATATAATTATCCAAAAAATACTTTAAGCAGGGGTCAGTGTACATGGTATGCTGAAGGACGTGCTTATGAAAAATGTGGATGGGCTGGATTAGCAGACCAACCACGTGGTAACGGTGGCGAAATTTACGATAAGGCAAAGGGTAACAGTAAATATGATACTGGTACAGCAATTCAATCGAATGCACTTGTATCATTATCAACATCAAGTAGTTATGGTCACGTTATGTTTGTAGAATATGTTGATAGAACAAGTAATCTTGTTTATTTTACAGAAGCAAATGGTAACAGTGATGATGCAGTATCTTCAGATGATGGTATATTACAGGTTCAATCATTATCAGATTGGAATAAGAGAAATATCAGAGGTTATGTATATTGCGGCGACCCTGAAGCTGGCTATTATTCAAATACAAATTCTAACGCAACTGTTGCTAGTAAAAAAGGTAGTACAATACTTGAGACCATTTCTAATTTTATGAGTGAAGCTGGTACTCGTCTTGTTAATGGAGCATTTACTGGCAAGCTCGATTCTGATTATACATCTTTCTGGTCAAGTTCAGATGATAGTAGTTCATCAAGTTCCTCAACTTCAAGTTCATCATCTTCTGATGCTAGTACAACAGGTGGCTCTGACACTGCTAGTCGTATATGGGATTATATGGCTAAAAAGGGTTATTCAAAGGCTGCTATTGCTGGTACATTAGGAAATATGGAACAAGAAATGGGTTCTGATATGGACTATGGTATTTATGAGCATGGCGGTGGAACCGGTGGTGGTATCATTCAATGGACACCATGGTATGATAAGATTGGTAAATATTCACAAGAAAAGCGTGGCGATAAAACTGCATGGCGTAAAGATCTTGATTTACAGTTAGATTATTTGGCTGGTGATGGTGACTATATGGGTAAAAACTTCAAGTCATACTCTATCAATAGTGGATATCCATCAACACCATATGTAACACTTGATGAATTCAAGAAATCTACAAACTATAAAGATGCAACTGTACAGTTTGAATCTGCTATTGAACGTGCAGGAATTCCAGCAATGGAAAATCGTCTTAAATTTGCAAAGAAATGGTATGATAAATTTGGTAATAATGTTGTTAATGCAAGTTCAAGAGGTGTATCAGCAGCAACCAATGCTATCACAGGTGGTAAGGGTAGTGGAATTACTAAACTTAAACCAGTTCCTATTACTGGTGGACGTGGATCAGGTGATGAAACTAATTCTGTTATTTCAAATAACAATCCTATTAGATACAATACACAGACATCTACTACAACAACCACAACATCAAAGAAATATAAAAACTATAATACAAATAATATTGATCCATCGGTAATACAAACAATCATTGATATATTAACAAACATAGCCACTAATACTCAAGCTTCAAGTAATAAACTTGATTATTTGAAGAATATAGATGGCTCAACTACTAATATTATTAATGGAAATAATGGATCATCAAAATCATCAACTGGAGGAAGTTATTCTTCAGGTCAAAGTCGAAATTCTAGGATAGCAAGTCTTATTGCTGCTGGATTTCAAAACTAATATGTAAAATTATAAAAAACATATGATTAAGGAGGTTGAATATCTCAATCTCCTTAATCATTTTATTTTATTTAAAGAAAGGTGTGAAGGTAATTAAATGAGTATAAAAAAATCAATGCGACTGTTTGGTATTCCATATCAGTTTACATCAGCTGTAGATCCTCGTATTAAAGGAGTATCATCAATGGTTGGTAATAAATATATGGAAAATGTAATTACAGAAGCACCGATCTGTACATTTATACCGGGTGAGCCAAAATATTTGCCTAGTGAAAATAATGTTGATTCTAAGGTTAATACAACTGCAGCTCTTCTTGAAAATGTCACCGGATTCAATTCTTTAACAAATGCGGCTAGTAATGCTGTCAAAATAATTGATACCGAGGAAGGATCAGATGGTGCTGTTACGGATAAAAAAATATGGGATGATTATCGTTTATATGATTTTAAACGTAATTATGTTGAATATATGAAATATGTTAATGTATTATGCCGTGCTGGGGCAACATTTTTAGAGTTAAATGATAAAATTGATGGAGTCCCGTTTCAACAGTATGATTGGAAAAACTATAGACAAACTGCTGAATCATATCAGTCTGCTGCCGGTAAAGTAACTAATGCTGCAGCTAATGCCGTTAAGAATGCTGTCAGTAAAGGAATTAAAAAATTAAGTGGTAATGAATTTTTAATGGATACTAATAATAGTGAAGATGATGTTGAAGAGACTGAAAGTTTATTAACAAATTATAATTACGTGCAGTTTTACATAGATTCGTCTGTCAATTGTGATGATAGTATGTCAAATGCTACATCAGAATCACAACTCAAATCAATGTTTGATTCTGGTTCAAATTTACTAAAAGATATAGCATTCATGATGAATTCTGGTGGTATGGATAGTAGTACACTAGATGAATTTGCCAACGCATCAGTAGATGCACTTAATTCTGGATTACAAACAGTTGCTGGTAATGGTAATACAATTACCACGGCTTTAACTAGAGTTATAAATTTATCAGGTTCTATTATCAAAGGTGATAATATCATAATGCCAGATATATATCAAAGTAGTTCATATAGTAAAACATATAATATTACGGTACATTTGAAAACTCCTTATGGAACAAAACTTGGTTATTATATGGATATATTTGTTCCAATGATGCATTTAATTGCATTAGGATTACCAAGACAGGCATCATCTAACACATATTCATCTCCATTCTTAGTAAAAGCTTATGTGGATGGAATATTTAGCTGTAATTTAGGTATTGTGACTAGTATTTCAATATCAAGAGCTGGAGATACATTTAGTGCTGATGGTTTACCAAATGAAGTTGATGTCAGTCTTAGTTTGCAGGATTTATATAGCGACTTATCTATGTCATCATCAGCTAATCCATTATTATTTGTAAATAATAGTAGTCTTATTGAATATATTGCCACTAACTGTGGAATGTCTTTAACAACACCAACATTATCAAAAAAATTTAATTTATTTATTGATGCTTTTAAAGGTGCATTTAATGATATTGGTGGAAACTTATCTGCTGGTATTACTCAATATATTGATAATGAAATAATAAAATTTACATCACTGTCAGGATGATAAAAATATGCTAAAAATAGAAAAAGAATATCAAGAAAAATATGGTAATATTCCTTCAGGTTCTTGTGAACGAATGGATTATTTATTATCTAATATTCATATATTAAAATCAAAGACAAAATTTAATGATGAAGTGAACCGAATTACTTCGATAAAATGGAAAGAAATATCTTATACCATTTTTTTACTTCCAAAAGCAACGCCAAGACCACGTAGTGGTAAGAATGGCTTGTTTTATGTTAAAGGAGCAAAAGATAATAAAAAAATATTTGAAAAATACATGGTTAATCAAGAGATTGATTTAATAACTACACCAACAAAATTCTATTGTAATAGTTATTTTCCTATACCAGAATCTATGAGTTCAATTGAAAAAATATTAGCTGAGTTTGGTTTTATACGCCCAACATCTAAACCAGATTGGGATAATGTTGCAAAAGCATATTGTGATATGTGCCAAGGGTTTTTGTTATATGATGATTCATTAATAGTAGAGGGTGTATCTAAAAAATATTATTCAGTTAAACCAAGAATTGAAATAAAGATAAAGTATATGGAAGATTACGATTCAACATTCAATAAAAAGAAAATAAAAACGAAAGGATTGATATAAGTGAAAGCAATTTATACTTTAATTAATGATAAGTATTTTAAAATTAATCAGGGTACAAGATTACCTGCTAAGATATTAACAAATCTTCCTGAGCAGTTAAGTCTAAAAGAAAATCCAGCTTCAATATGTTTAGGTAGACAGTGTCAAGGCAGTATTACAGCTAACCTCAGTTTTACTGATTTTACTAAAACTGCTACTAAAACTAATAAGGATTTATATAGTGATTTATTTAATACAATTACAACTGAGCAAATTTCTCAAATAGATGAGTTGAGAAATTCATATATGGTTTCAATTGAATTTTCAGTATATGATGAGAATGGTTCTGAAAAAGAACATTCAGTTATAATTAAACCACTTGAAGTGGCTGACTATATTTATCCTCTTGGTGTTACAGAAGATAACGAATGTGTTTATAGACGTATTAAAAAAGTAAATATTAATCCGGATATTCTTATTGATAACACTGTTACTTTTGGAATACAAAATAGAAGCAATAATATTTCATCTACTATTGATATTAATGACATTTCTATTTACCAAGCTCGTTCATTTAATAACAATGAAGATGAGAATACAGATGTACATAATTCAATGTATTGTCAGAAATATAACTATAATAGTTGTACAATTTCAACAGCACTTGAAAATTGCATATTGGTATATTCAACTAAAAAAGAGGGTAAGATACTGAATCCTATTAATGTAACTACAAGACCTGTTAAAGTTACATTGAATGTAGAAGTTTATCTTACATCAATGATTGTTATTTATGAAGAAGATGTAATTAAGAATATTATTATTGAAAATATTAAGAAGAAATATCATGATGATAATCCATCTACGGATGATGATTCTGATGATAATAATTGTAATTGTTGTAAAACATATTATGTAATATGCAAATCCAACGATGATGATGCATTAGAAGTAGTTGAAGATTTATATCCAGATGATATATTTAATCAATATACTATGATTAAGAAAAGTGATATAGTTAAATATATTCCAGAAATTGAAATTGGTCAATATGTTAAACTTGTGCATGCAATATAAAAAAATGAGAGTATGTAGAATTCTACATACTCTCATAATTATTTTTTTTACTTTTGTATTAATTTTTTAACTAATTCTTCCAATTCAGTAACACGTTTATTACTTCTTTGTAATTCGTTAATCAATAATACTATTATTGATCTATCCTTAAAGTTTTCAACTTCATTTGTTTTAATATCAAAATTAGTAAACTCAGGATTTATATCATAAACATCTTCTGCTATCAAACCATATTCAACTACACCAGGAGTTGATTTATAATTAAATTTAACAGGTTTTAATTTTATGAATTCATCATGTAATTTTTCAGTGTCAAGATTATAATCAATATTTTCTTTATATTTTCTACTAGAAGAAAGATATTTTATACGTCTATTAGATAGATCAATAACAAGATTTGCTGAACCAGAACCTGCAGGAATACCTGTAAGCCTAAATGATGTAGAAGCAAACGTTGTTTCAGTATTATTTACTGTTAATCTAGTTCTAATATCAAGTAAATCACTTTTATCATGTATTTCACTAACAGGACCACCAATAGTCATTGCTAATCCATTAGATGAAATGCCCATTAACACATTACCTGTCTGTGGTGTAGTAACTTCTGTTAATACCTTCGCACCAGTAGCATCATAAACAGCAAACTGTACTTGATATCCAGATCCGTAAGCTATTGATGATGAATATGTGTGATTACCAGTCGATGACTGAGCTCCATTTCCTACAATAAACCAATTACTAAATGTACTATCCGTAGTTTTCTTATATCTATAAAATACCCATAAAGCAATATTTGGCGTAGCAGTGATACTAATATTGCATGAAATTTTTTCTGTATTTGTACTTACATCATTTACAAGTTTTGCCGTAAACTTTGTTATACTTGGAGATATGTATTTATACACCGTACGGCTAACAGATGTTGTTGATTGTTTACCACGTAAATCTTGTACTGTTACTGATGCTAAAGTGCATTTTCCTGTTGAACCGGATGGAGTTGGTACATTATAATATTTTCCTGAAGAATAACTTGCTTCAGTTTTTGCATCACTTAAAGTGTATCGTGTAGTATTATCATGACTTGAAGATATTACAGTTGTAATTTGGCTTAAATATGTACCAGAATTTGAATATATTGATCCAGATACTCGAGCTGATACACTTGAAAAACCAGATAATAAACCTGGAATATATTTAGCAGCTGCATTACTACTCCATGAAGAATCATCTGATGTAGCAGATGATACACTAATAGATGATGCTGTTATTCCACCACTTGTATTTGGTGAAAACTTTGTATAATAATTAGTTCTTGTTATTAACGTATTAATAGTTGCCTTTGGAACAATGCTACTACCAATCTTAAATGTATACGTTGATGAAGAGCTATTACCTATCTTAGTACCAGAAGAATAAGTTATAAATTCAACTGTACCAGTAACTGAGGTTGCTTTTGGTATAGAACTCATTACTGCTTTAACAATATCCGAAGAAGCTTGTATATTAAAGCTATTTGCAGATGTGTTATTATATGCCTTTTTATCAAGTAATGTATAATTTTTTCCTTTAAAATGTAAAATTAAAGAATGTTGTGCTGATGAAAGTTTAGGAGTTATTTTACCACTAAAATAAGCAGCTGAACCATTCAATGTCATTGTTGTACTTGACCAAGAAATTGAAGACTCTCTTGGAATAGTGGGAAGAACAAATGATGCACTCTTTGGTGATCCACTTGCTGATAGACCTGTTCCTGTCATAGTAAATGACTTAAGAGAAACTGTAAATGTCTTCTTACCATCAGTACCATGCGGTATTGTAATACCTGTTTTAGAGAATAATTTAGTATTTGAGTTATATGTGATAGTCTTTGTTGTACCACTCCAAGATGAAGTGTAATCAGTACCATTTATAGTAACAACTACTTTACCATCACTGCTATAACTGCTGTATCCACTATTTGTTCTAGAAAATAAGAGAGATACATCGACTTTTGATGTGTTTCCACTAGTACTTTGAGAAGTTAATTTAACTTGTATTTTAAATTTCACATATTCATTATTAGTATTTAATAAACCCGAAGTGGATGTACTTCCTACAGATAAATTATATGAAGCCATTGTTTTTCATCTCCTTTTACTTCATTTTAAGTTCAACATCACCATTATCATTAAATACAAATCCAAACTTAGTCGAATTACGATAATCAGTTGATGTACCTTTATTGGTAATGAAGAAACCTTCACTATCTGTTGTAAACTTTTGTGTACCATTATGAAAATAATTGATACCTTGGTCATTAACTTTCAAGAAGTTAGATGTATCTGGTGTTGTTATTTGTGTGGAAAGACCAAGTGACCATGTAATAATATTAATAGTTGCATCTGGTGTTGGGAGATTTAAGAACAATGCATCAGCATGAGCAGCTCTCCACTCACTATTCTGATAATATAATGGATTATTCCATGATGTATCTTTAAGATACATAATATAATCACTATTATATTTACCATCAACGAATAATACTACTTTTTTACCAATATCATCTTCTGTAATAGAATCAACATCAGTATGTGCGTCTGAATAATGAATCATTGTTTCACTATCGAAAAGAGATTCATCTAAATCATCTTTAACGATTAATAATGATGGAATAGATGGGATGAGATCAACATTAAAAGTATGAGTGAAATCTTCATCTACACAAACTTTTTCTGTACCAACTATATATAATGGTTCCTCTACACTACATGGATTTTCTGTTATTCTTTGTGATGTTGTATAAGGATCGTTGGCACCATAATTAACATATTTCTTAAGGTTTGTATCAAATACATCAATAGTTGTTGCTAAACGGTCAATTGATGATGATAATATTGATATTTCATTATTAAGTGTTGTATTAATATATTCAATCGTATTATTAACATCACCCTGAATATTTTTAACATCTGTAATTTTAGCATATGTTGTTTCAATATCAGTTATTAATTGATCAATAGTACTTTTTATCTTATTAGCACTCCAAGTTGATAAGTAAGGATATTCAACATATTTTACAAAATTTCCAATTACAATATCTGGGATATCTTTTTGTACATCTGAAATTTTCACCATTGTAGATGAATCGAATGTTTCGTCTGGAGTATCATCTGAAACAACTTCGAGTTTATCTCCACCCTCATAGTCATCATCAACTTTAATATATTTATTATAATCATCACTATCATCAATTACACCATTGCTAAAAGCAAGAACACCTAATTGATTAATAAGATTTTTTAATGTTTCCAGTTTTTCTGGTATTGCAGTATTATTTTGAGTCGTTAACTGAACATCTAAGTCAGTATTATATGGATATACAACTTTTTCATTACCTTCATTATCTAATGAATTAAGTCGTACATGATTGTATTCTATACTCATTAATTTTCACCCTTTCATTAAAAGTTTTATTAGACTTTAACATTAACAAATTGTTCTTTGGTTAAAAAATAGATGAAATAAAGAAGTAAAGGAAATTTATCCTTTACTTCTTTATTGTTTTTATTTTGTATATGCATATTCATTAGCTAAATCGCTAACCTTATATTTATCAAAACTTTCTAATTTTAATGCCTTTAATATATTAAGTTTTGTATATTCTTTTACGCTTTCAATAAAAGCCATTTCTTCAATTGAAGATTTACCATCATTTTCAGGAAGACCATACTCTGTTAATGTATTAAATGTATATTCACCATCAAATCTACCACTTTCTTGCATCTTAGTAAATTCATTTAATTTACCTATCATTATGCCTTGGAATAGTGTAGGTTCAAATGTCTTAGATTCAGTTGAACCTCTAAGTTCAAGAATATTATCAACAGCTTCTTTAGTAGTTACATTGATATCATTAGCAAGCTCTTTTTCAAGGTTATTAATATCTTCTTTTTCTTTCTTTGCTCTCTGAATTTCAGAAATTGCAGTATTCTTAACGTTATCATGGATAACCTGAGAAATATCATTTAATTCAAGATTATCATTCATTACGTCAAGCTTTTTCTGAGTATCATCATTCATTCTGAATACCATATCATCAGCATTATAATCTTCAAGATTCATAGCCTTATTATTGTAATCGTCATTGACAATATCTTCAGTACCTTTAAGCATTCTATCTGCAATTTTACTACCCTTTTTGATTCCTTCTCTAATATAATATACCATACCCTTAGGAGAACGGTCATTTATAAAATCACTAATATCAGCATCTAAATCATCAGCATGAGCAACTTTATAATCATCATTCAGTGGTAAAGCATTCTTATATAAATTAGCAAAAAGTTTATCAAGACAGATATTCTTTGCTTCTTCCTGACCATTGTCTAAACATCTTAGTTTATAATCAGTAGTATTCTTAAAAGCATTCTCATCTTCTTCAGCTTTCTTCTGATTATCAACTAAATCAATAAAATTGATAACTTTGTTTTCATTATCAGTAAGATTTCCCATAAGAAATTCACTCCTTTATACGAAATATTTTTAATTAATTGTTTTTATGATGAATAATATTCGGTTATATGAATATCATCAGTATCAATTACAAGTAATTCAGGTACATATGAACGTCTTTCTTCAACAGTTAATTCTTCTAAATCTGTTGCATAGTTCTTAACAGCCTGTTTATCAGTCGAATACTTATTGATACTATTAAAACGAATATGATCCACATATGCAAATTTTAATTCAATTTTTCTCATTAAGTTAGAAATATAGAGATTATTCATTCCAGCTGTATTGATAGTTTCAACTTCACTCTTAATAAATGATTTTACTTCAGGTGTAGCTGCAAGCATATCTGTACCAGGAATATACCATATATCAAATGATAGTGCCAGATTGACTGTATTGATAATTTCTTGTTCTTCACCAATAGTAAATTCTTTACTTCGTCCATATGTGTTATAGAATTTAACATCTAACGATGTTTCGTTTCTTAACCTAGTATTTATTACATCAATCAATGAATTATATTGAGCTAAGAATGTAGTCATAAAATATGACATATTATCTAAGTTTTCTATAATTGACCAACGTAAAAATGGAAGTGAAGAAATTTCAATATCCATTATATCATTAATATATTTATTATCATTATTTAAAGCTGTATAATCTTTAAATATCAAATTAGCCCTGACATTATTCAATGGTTTTAAGAATGTCAATGGATCAGATGATGTATCATATAAATCGGTAGAAATATAATGATTCATATTTTCCATTGGCTTTATTTGTATTTCATTTCCTTCTTCATCATAATAAGTAAGTACTTCATCTGAATATTTATCAAATAAATCAGTAACAAGTTCATGTGCAGGAGAACGAAGATTATCCATCATAGTTGCATGCTCTTTTAAAAATTCGTCAGTTATTTCAACTAATCCATCTTCTCCGTCATATATTCTATGATAGCAAGTATATATTTTACAATTAACATCAACCATCGGAATTACTATATCATCACGTTTAGATAAATTATAGATTTTATATTCATCATCATTATCTACTAAACGTATCTTACCCTCTGATGTTAAGTGATCATCAGTATAAAATTCTGCTGTAAAAGTAAAGTTTTCCGTTTCAGCATTATATGCAGATGGATACATTTCAATTGCACATATATTTTCACCTTTATCTTGAATAACTACAAACACTCTTAAATCATTATTCATAGTACTCTTTTTGTCATTTAAAACATATTCAAATGTAGTACCACCTGATTCATCATCTGGATCAATAACTTCTTTTCTTGCAACCAATGGGTGATCAGATTCAATTCCAATACTAGACATGAGATTTAATGACATAGTATATTTTTTTGCATCTTTGAAGTTACGTTGTAATCTTACTTGATATATAATAAAGTTCACATATGAATCTTCACAGTTGTCTTTAAAATCAACAAGTGAACGTTGATCAATATACGTCATATATAAACTTACTAAGTTTGGATTTTTCTTAAAACGAATAAGAAAAGGATTAATATAAAGAAAATTACCAATCTGTGGGTTATCATATTCTCTTAATCCATATATTTCTTCTTCATTAAGATCAAATATAGAAATTTTATCATCATATTTTTTTCTCTTTTTAAATTCAGCAAAAGAAGCTGGACGGTCTAAATAAGCAGGTAATTCTGTTTTATCATAAGTATCGTCAATATATGGAATTTCATTATTTTTAACAGCTTCCTCATATTCAGCATAGTACTGTGCATATTTCTTTTTATCTCTTAAAAATGTAGCATACCCAACTTCAGTATCTTCACTACTGTAAATAGAATCAGGTAATATATAAGCAGACTTATCAGAAATCATACTTTCTAGATTATTACTTGTAAAAAGAACACCAGGGTCAATTGTAAAAATATTAGTTTCTGGATTTTTCATTTCTGATAAATTCATTTTCATATTCATTGTATTTGTTTTAAAGATATAATTATCTTTTTTCATTACAATAAAAGCAGAATAAATACGCTCATAAATATCATTTCGTTTCTTTATAAACATAATATCACTATCATTATAATGATATTTCCAGTTTCTAAAATACTCTGATAAATCTGCATCGGTTGTTAATGCATTGGCGGTTCTATATCCTTCAACAGCTAATGATTGTAATCCATCAATACCAATTGAATCCTTACCACCTGCAGAACTTGTCATTGGACGAGCAGCAGTAATATAGTTGTCATCATAACGTGAATCTTCAGATTTAACGACATTAATTTGGTCACCAGTATATACATCAAAATTACCATCAACACCAAGAGTTTCATAAAGAGTGACCTTTATCTCACTTCCATATGCTGGTTTAAAATAATCATCTCTCGTGTTAAATGTAATTCTTAATGTATTTTCATCATGTAAATGATAATAACAGAATGGTGTATCTATAGGTTGGGCATATTCAACTAATGTTGAAAGTTGCGTATTAAAAACTGATTGTGATGGAGCTCTATAAAGAATATCAAAACCTGCTAATTTAGATGAAAAAGGAATATCAATAACTGGATAATTGATAGTATTATTTGTAATGATATCCTCATTAACTACGTTACGTACACATTGATGACATTTTAACTCTAATGAAATATAACCATCAGAAGAACGTCTGATTTTTATGTATGTATCATTAATTGAAGATATACTGTTATTGGTATCTTTTATATAGGTAGCAGAATAAAAATATTCACTATTTCCCTCTTCGTTTTTCTTACTAATTATTTTTATATCAATACCATAGTCTAATACAAATGGTATTTCTTCCACATTAATAGTTGTATCTTTATCAATATAAAAATGATAATAACCATTTTCATATTCCATGTTTTTTATTATTGTAGCTTCTTCTAATGCCATTAAAAACGTACATGAAGCAGCTGTTGCGAATGCATCTGATATTTGGAAAATAGCAGCATGAGAATAAATACTCTCTGGTATTTGTGCCCTATTTGGAAAAGTTTCACGGAATAAAACAGATGCAGTATTAAATAAATCTTCTGATATATTTGATACTTGCTCTGTTGTGAATCCAATCATACCAACAGTACGTAAGTTTGCATCTATATCAGAAAAATACTTGTCTATTAAAACATCTTCAGTATATTTTTTAACCGAGTAGTTATCACTATAATCACGGTCTATTGTAATAATCTGTGTATTATTCGATGACAATTTATTTCATCACCTTTCTTTGATTAAGTTCTTGTAAATCTTAATTTATAAGTACATTCTGTATCAGTTTTATATGTTTCAATGTATGGCTTTCCAACCCATGTTTGACCAGTATGACCTAAAGATTTATCAAATGTTGGTGCATATGTTAAAGAACCATTTGAACCTACATTTGCATTATAGTTAAACTCTGAGAGTAATACTGGATTAAAATCATCACGAAATGAATAACTAAATGTAACACTCATTTTTAAATCATTTATTAATTGACCTTTACTCCAAGCTAATTGATCAATAGGCAAATTAGTTGGAAATATACCATAAAATTTTGTCCAAAATAATATAGTTTCTCCATCTTCAGCTGTTAAGATATAATAACAAGCACCTGCATAATCAAGTATTTTATTCATTATATCACTGGTTCGAGGAACTAAGGTGCCTCTATAAACACCTGATATATATTCCATCCATAACTTTATTGTCTGGAAGATATGTAAATATCTATCATCTTCAAATCCTATAGATAGTGTAGATGCAGTTTTTGATTCAATATTATTTTTACCATATGCTATCTTATGTCCAGTATATGTTGTACCATATGTATTATTACCAATAAATTCTTCATTTAAAGAAAAACTATTTACAGCATTTGATAATGAATACATAAAATGATGAGATGAATTATTACTATAACATAATTCATTTAATAGCTTTGGTGAATTTTTATAAGCATATAAAAATTCTGGATTATTAGCTATACCTTTTATTAAACCATTAGAGTTAAAAAGATTACAGTTAGGTTTTACAAAAAACACATGCCCAAATCCTTTTTGTAATGCGTCATTTAATAATGGTAATTTAAAACGATTATATTTAGTGGTTGTTAATTCCCATGGTTTATGTAAGCTATCAGAACTATTATCCATTATACCCAGAGTATAATTTAAGTCTTTGATAATTCTGGTCATATCTAATGATGTTGTAGATACGACCATTCTATTCATCTGTGTTTGAGAAGAAATTTTAGTTGTCGTATCATAAATATTTGATATTGCTGATTGGTTATTATGACTATATGGTGTACTATTTACATTAAAACCAATAGTTTTATTATCTGCTTTAGATGTACGACTACTTTTATTTCCACTTGTATTTATATAAACAGCTTGTTTAGACATTAGGATTTTTCACTTCCTTTCTGGGTTAAATCCATTATACATATGTTTTTTATTGTTATTTTTACTAATATTTATATATCATTTTTGTGTAAAGAAAAGAGGTGAAAATGATATGAGTAAAGTAAAAATGATTGTAGACACATCTGTCGCAATCGTTGACAGACTTGCAGGAAGTGAGAATGTTAAAAAGTTTCTTTGCGGTACCTATGAAGATGGGACAGCTCGCACTCTTCCAGATTGCTTAAACAATGAGACAATGAGTCCAAAAGCAAAAAAGAAGAAAAAGAAAAAGAAACACAATGCTAAATTAAAACTTTAGCATATATTGATTAACTGCGCAATTAATCAATTTTTAAAGAAGCGAATAATTTAACGTTATTCGCTTCTTTTTTTATATTCTTATTAACTTTTTTCTAATATATTAATTTCAAAAGGAATGGTGAAATATTTATGTCCAATTTTACAGATGCACTTTATATATCAAAAAAATACAAAGATTCTATTATGGCACAAATTAAAGATATAATTATGAATAATGGAATGAAATTATTGGATAGTGAAAATGAAAATGAACTCATCATTGATACTCAAGAGATTTCTGAAGTGTCTAATATACTGGATAATCATCTTGATATACCTGAAAAAGTAAAAGAAACATTAATTGATGTATATTCTACAAAAAAAGGCACATTTATACGATTGAAATTTAATTAAAAATATTATTAAAAAAATTGATATAAGCCAATGCTTATATCAATTTTTTTTATTTTTTTTTGAAAAAATAAAATACTAAGAAAAAACAATTAGTTAAAATCAATGAAAGGATGTGTATAAATCATGACCGAAAATATGATTAGAGAAATAATCAAGGCATTCGCATATGGTCACGATGCTAATTCTATTGCTTCAATTATGGATATTTCCGTAGAAGAAGTAGAGAAGATTAAGACAGAAAAATCCGCAGACATTGAAGCGACTAAAAAATACTATTCTGAGATGGAGAGATAGATTATGGCTACAACATATTATGGAATCGACGTTTCACAATGGAATGGAAACGTTAATTTTACTGAAGTTAAAAAAACAAAGAGTTTCGTTATGATTAGAGCTGGTTATGGTTCATATACTAGCCAGAAAGATCCGAAATTTGATATTAACTATAAAAATGCAGTTAAAGCCGGTCTTCACGTTGGTGCTTACTGGTACAGTTATGCAACAACTACATCTGCAGCAGTTGCAGAAGCTAAAACATTTTTAACTGTAATTAAGGGTAAAAAATTTGATTTCCCTGTTGCACTTGATATTGAAGATCAATGCCAGTCAGGTCTTTCTTCAAGCACATTGGGTGCTATTGTGGATGCTTTCAGAAATACTATTGAAAAAGCTGGTTATTATATGCAGCTCTATAGTTATGAAGCATTTTTAAATAGGATTCCTGTTTCAGTAAGAAATAAGTCTGATATTTGGTGTGCTAATATCACAAAGAAACCATCAATTGCATATGGTATGCATCAGTATTCATTTACTGGTAAAGTTGGAGGTTGCTCAGGTGCAACTGACTTAGATCAGACAACTAAGGATTATCCTTCAATTATTAAGAAAGCTGGATTAAATGGTTATCCAAAATCAATAACTCCAACACCTCCTGCTAAAGCAACACTTGATAAAACTGGCTTCAAGAAAGGTAATAGTGGTAATGGTGTATTTGCACTTAAAGCAATGCTTTTCCTCGCTGATAAGAAGGGTATAGTTAAAGTCAGTCTTGCTGGTGATGATAAGTTTGGTAACGGTACTGCAAAAGCAGTCAATGCTTTACTTAAGAAATGGGGATATAAGGAAACTGGTATTGCTGGTCATTCCTTTATCTCTAAACTTTATAATGTACTTAAGAAATAACTAAAATAAAATAAAGGTATGAGAAATTATTCTCATACCTTTATTTCTTTTTTTATTTTCTTTTCCAAGTTTGAAATTCGTAAAATACATCATTTTTTATATCATACATTTCATCTCCACGATGAATTCTCATATAAGAATCAGTATAGGATTCTGATACTGGAGAAGATGCTATTTTTGGGAAAAATACATCAGCATCATTATCAACTGTATGAATTACAGTTAGTGCAATTTCATCACAATAAGGTAAAAATTGCTCATAAACTTGAGCTCCACCAATAACCCAAAAAGTCATATTTGAATTTATTTTAATTAAATTTATTATTTCTTTAAAAGTTCTACATACAATAACTTCATCGTTATTACTTGAATAAGTGCTAGAAAGAATTATATTCTTTCTATCTATTAATGGTTTAACAGGTAATGATTCATATGTTTTTTTACCCATTATAACTGCATTATAATTTGTTAATTTTTTAAAACGTATCATATCTTCTTTTATATGATATAAAAGGTCATTGTTTTTTCCTATACCCCAGTTTAAATCAACTGCAGCTATCATTTTTAGATTTTTTAATGTTTCCATTTTATCACCCTCTGATGTTTCCATTTTATATTGCTATTGGAATATTTTTAACCTGTTCATTATGTTGATAATGCTCAATTGTAAATGAATCAGGAGTAAAATCATAAAAATTCTTTATTGATTTATCCAATGTTACTATTGGTGCATCATATTGTGGTCTTTTACAAAGCTCCTTTATGATATTAATATGTCTGTCATAAATATGGGCATCTGCTATTACATGAATGAATTCTCCTGGAATCATATCACATACTTGTGCTATCATCATTTGTAATGCAACATATTGAACTACATTCCAGTTATTAGCCGCTAAGATATCCTGACTTCTTTGATTAAGAATCATATTTAATACTTTATTTCCATTTTCTTCAGTAACGTTAAATGTACAAGAATAAGCACAAGGATAAAGATGCATTTCATGTAATTCATCAAAATTCCATAGATTTAACATGATTCTTCTTGAAAATGGATTATTTTTTAAATCATAAATGACGGCATCAATCTGATTCATTTTTACTGGTACATGTATCAAACCAACAGTATTAAAATGGTGGACATATTCTTTACCTACTTGATATCCATATGCTTTACCAATTGAACCATCTTTATCTGCCCATTGATCCCATATATGTGTTTTCAAGTCATGTACATTATTTGATTTTAATTGATATATCCATAAGACTTCTTCAATTGCACTTTTAATTGCTGTACGTCTTAGTGTAATTGCTGGAAACTCTTCTCTTAAATCATAGCGATTAATTACACCAAACTTCTTTATAGTATATGCTGGAGTACCGTCTTCCCAATGTGGACGTACTTTTTCACCTTCAGTACTTGTTCCATTAGTTAAAATATCATTACACATATTTACAAATAATTTATCTGCTTTACTCATTAATCATCTTTTCCTTTCATTTTTAATTTATAAAAATGTCTTTAGTACTATAAAAACCTAAGAAAAACATATTTATAATTAACTTTATATAATATTAAAAAACTTTAGAATTGGAGGTATAAATTATGGGCATGATAGAAGATATCACTAACCTTATGCGTAAAGGACCTGCTTTGGTTAGTCAATTAGACCCTATAAAAATAAATACGAAATCAGTTGTACGAGGAGCAAAGGATGCAACATTCCAATTTCCTTGTTTAATGTCTGATACAATTCCTATTGATTTAGCTAATACATTGGTAAGTACCCTTGACCGTGTATATGCTGATTTTACACAAACATGGATTTCATTACATCCTTTCATGGATATGTCCCTCGACCCAACTCCAATGTCATATTTAAAGAGACTCCATCAGAATATGAAAGTTGAATCAGTTCAGGAGTTTTCTGATAATGGCGAAGAATATGAAAGAATTATGAAAGAAGCCTATGAGGGTGAAAATCTCTTATATATGAATCCTAATAAAACATATGGTGTTATGATTAGTGGAGCTAATAAAGGTTCATATGAGATGATTAAAAGTCATGCACAATATTTAAGAGAATATATGTCAGATTTTAATCTTGCACCTATTACTGAAGCTCCAGATGGTCCAATTGAGTCAGCATATGATTTAACAAATCGTCTTCTTGATAGTAAAACTAAACAAATGGAAGATGAGAAAAGAAATAATATGATGAATCAAATGAGAAATCGTGATGTTCCAAAGCTTTTAGATAGAGATGTTAAAAAGACTAATGAACTTACTCCATTTGGTATTCAAGTAAGATTAATTGCTAAAAATGAAAAAAATGAATTTGTTCAGTATGTAGATTTCATTGTTGGTGTTAAAGCAATCCTTCATCCAGTTAAGTCTGATGATGTAATAGATAATATTAAGAGAGCGCTTCAAAATAAGAGTCTTTTCTTTAAGTTCTTAAGATGGACAAGTGGTGAAATTTCTCTCTTTAAAAATATCGTTTTAAATGTAGATGACATTAAGTTAGATGCAAATAGAAATGCATCAAGGAGTCCTTGGTTCCCTGCTCTTAAGAGATTAAAGAACAAAAAAATCGGAGTGTCCAATTTAACAGTTCCTCATGGAGTTATTCCAAATGCTACATTAGCAATATCTTCATATGAAGCTGATGAGCTTCTTAATAAGAGTGCAATCGATATAAGACAACCGGCTATTGCAAAGAAAATAATGAGTCAGTTATCTTTAATAGCATTTGTTATTATTGATGAAGCAACCGGTACTGTAAATATTCTTTATGATGGTGATAGTGATTATCAGACATATTCACTTGAAACATTACAGAGACAAAACGATTTAACTTCTAATAAACTCGGAAGAGAAATTGGTAGAATGATTAGTCATTAAGGGAGGGAATATATAATGAATAACTCAAATTTAATTTCAGATTCAATAAAAATATTAGTTGAGTCAACAGATACAAAAACATATGGTTCAGAATATGCTTCCGTTAAGACTATTCTTGAAGATGCTAATTCACCAGTTACAAGAAAATATCAGGAAAAGTTATTTCAATCTATAATTGATAAAAAACATGTTGATTTTGGTGATATTCCAAAATCAGCTGGTAATATTAAAGCATACAGTGGATATAATAATATGATGGAAGTTCTTAATACTATTGATGGCTTAGCTAATGAGCAAAAGAATAAAGAAGTAATGGGATATGTTGCTGTAGTTAAAAAAGCTATTAGTAATATTGAAAACCTATCTTCTTCTTATGCTAAAGGATTTATTAATAAATCTGATTATGTAATGCTTGAATATAATACGTATGTATATACATGTATTGAAGCCACATCTTCACTGTTATATGAATTCGTTGAATATATTAAGAGACCTGATCAACAGGTTATGTCTATTCAATTAAAGAATACAAAATATAGAGCAAATCTTTATTATTTTGATCAACTTAATAAATTCAATAACGTTAATGCTAAAATGGGTATGGATTATCGTAAGTTAATTGAAAGTCTTTGTAATAAGGGAAGAAATAATTTCCTCGGAGCTGAAATGATTGTAGGTGTAGCCGCATTATCCATGGCTGCATTAGCTATAGTTCCTTTAACACGTGAACTTATCTATAGATTTTATCATATGAGATCTAATTTAGCTCAATCTCTTGAATTACAAGCTGAGTTTTTGGAAATGAATAAAACATGCCTTGAAGCTAATGATTCAATTACAACAGAAAAGAAAAAGAAAATTCTTGAAAAACAAAATAAAACAAGACTTAGACTTTTAAAACTTGCTGATATAATTCGTGTTAAAAATGCTAAGGGTATGAATGAAACTAAGAAAGACTTAGATGATGATAACAAACTCTTATCTATTAATAATTTACAGGATGAAATTTCGAATTCTCCTTTTGAACTTGCATAAAGGAAGGTGGACGAAATGTATAATATTGAAAATATGAAAATATACACAGATATGAATTTAGATGAATTTAAAACAATTGGCTGTATTATTAAAGCATTGAGAGATGAAATCAATGTATGTAAATCAATTATTGATTCTTTCTTTACTTCTGAATGCTGTGGTAATGTAATTAAAAATAAAATTCTTCCATTCATAACAGATGACAATAAATTATCAGTTTCTTCTATTGTATTAACAGTAGATTTAACAACAGTTAATACAACTTATAATGAATACTATGGTGGAATGATTCAATTTATTAATGAAATCAAACAGCATTCAGATGCTGATGATAATGATAGTAATTATAACGATTTGCTGGAAAAAGCTGGAGAAAAAGATAATGGATTTATTGATTCTTTATTTACAGCTATAGAGCATATGGGTATTAATAAAGCTTTTAATAATATAGTAATTCTTACTGATTTTTATAATATTATATCAACATATGTTCGACAGATTAGTATATCAGTTGAAGGTGTTGAAACTATTGATAGTAGGGACGAGTTACTTTTTAAATCAGTAGAAATGGTATATTCATCACTTACTAATTATATCAATAGTTTTATTAAATCTGCATTTGGAACTTATGATTCAATTGTAAAAGCAATTGATGAAAATGGTAAAAATAAAGAATCCAACCCATCTTTTACTCTTCTTTAAATATATAGGGATGGGGGAATCTTAAATGCCATTACCATTGAAGTATAATATATGTGAATTTACAGGAAATTTCTATGATATACTTAAAAATATATCATATAATTTACAGAAATATACTAATGCGTGTAAAAATATAAAAGCATTGACTCAAACAACCCCCGATATTGCTGAATTAACAGAATTAAAAATTTTTTTAATGTGTGAAAATGAATCTATATTAAAAAATAAAATGATTCAATCAGCAAATGAGATTACACAAACTATAATCCAAAAGTATGACATTCTTTTATCATCTTTAGGATTACATGAAAAAGATGAACTCTTTTATATTGATTACAATCATATTCATAAAGCATTAGAAGTCTGTGATAAAATAGAAACAGAAGAAACAAAATATATGAGTTATAGGCATTCACATATTCAAGTTGATGTATATCAGTTTGAGGAAACTACAGCTCAAATTGAAAATAAATATAGATATCTATCAGTAATAGATGAAATGACAGTATTTGAGAGAGACGATTTAATTGATCTTTATAAGGGTATTATAGACGTTTTATATAAACGAATACTTCGTTTAAAAGAGAAGCTTGAATTCTGTTCTTCAACATACATATCAGCTATAATAATTAATGATTTACTTCTTTATCTATATATGGCATATATATGTGTGAGAAACATTTCTAAAAAATAAAAAAATATTTGATACACTTGGAAATTACTTTCCAAGTGTATCATTTTTTTCTAAAAACATAACTATAATTAACTAATTATTTAAAATTTATCTGAAAGGAGTTGTTTAATATATGAATTCTTTATTTAATATTCTACCAGAATTTGTAGATAGGAATATGAATATATCTATTATGGAATGTGAATACAATTGTGATCTTGCATTACATAATTATATTACTGAGTCATCTTTATTAGATTCTGGCATTATTGTTTGTGAAAGTGCTGACGATAAAGATTCCATAGAAACAGCAAAAGATAATAAGTTTATTAAAGTTATTAAAGCAATAGCTGATGCAGTCAGAAAAATAACAACAGCTTTTGTAGATATGATAAAAAATATGAGTGGTAAGAAAGAAGATATTTCTTATAATGATTTTATAAATTCAGGTACTGGTCAAATTCAAATGAGTAAGGACTATGCTGCTATTAATGATAAAATCGAAAAAGAAATACTTGATGGAAGAAAAATCATTAAGACAATATCGAAAGGTACACATATTGATCCAAAGATAGTTGCAGAATACTGTGATAAAGCCGGTGACGTTGCATTAAAGTACGGTCCAACGGCGGTGTCGGTTGGTAGTATACTTGCAATAGAAAAACTGACACGTAGATCAGTTGAAAAATCTTGTGGTGAAATATCTGATTGTGAAAAAGAACTTAGAGAAGATGTTGAAAATAAAGTTTGTGATATAAATCGCCAAGAGAAAAAAGATAAACTGGAGAAAAAATATGCTGATAATCCAGAAAAAGTGGCAAAGAAGATGGCTCGTTATGATAAAAAACAGGCATCAACAAAAGTTTTTAATGCTATGGCAAAACGCCAAAATAAATTAATAGCTAATGCTACAGCATTTATAAATGAAGTAAAATTAAAAGCAAATAAACAAAATTGAGGTGAATTTTAATGTTTAATATAAATGATGACATGGACAGATTCTATATTGAAAGTATGGAAAATGACATATATATCGAAAAGTTATCAATGCTTTATGAAATGGTTGATAGAGAATATGCTCTTAATGTTAATCAAGCTGAACTTAAGGTATATAAAGAAAATGGAACGTATGATGACCTTGAATATTTGGTAGAGGCTGCAGAAGCTGAAGCAGAAGTAAAGAAACAGAGTATCTTTGCAAAAATGCTTGATGCAATTGCCAATGCATTTAGAACTATTTCAAATGCAATTAAAAATTTCATCAATAAAGATAAAGCTAATAACGACCAAGAAGAAATTGTTGAAATAAGTACTGACACTGAACAGAAGTACAATGAATTTTTACATTGTTGGAAGAGTATCCAAGATGGATTTAATAAAATCAGAAGCGGTGACTGGTCTGGTGTAATATCACTCTTAAAAGGTCTTGCTATACCATCATTTGCTGTAGCTGCCGGTACAACAGTTGCTGTACAAATGGTAAAGAAGAAACGTGGAGAAGTTACAAAGATGTCACAGATGCTGTCATCAATTAGTGATAAGATATCAAGTGGAATTGAATCTGTCAAGAATTTCTTTAAGAAAGACGGAGATAAAAATTCCAAGGATAATAAGCAATCTGAGGGTCAGAATATATTTGTTGAAAAACTAAATGCTGCTAAGAAATTTGTACAAAATTTACTTAGTAAGATTCGTTCTTTCCTTGGTGATCATAATCCAGCAAAGAAATTTAAACTTAAGAATGATAAGAGACCATTGGGTGCTAAGCCAGACCCTAATGCACCTGTAATGAAGGATAACGTCAAAGAACGTGAGAGAAAAAATGGTGAAGAAAAAATCTACGGCTGGAAATATTATCAGTTTAAAAATAAAAAAGAACTTGATAAAGTAATCAAGCCAAATACTGATATAAGTGTATGGAAAGATGGTAAATGGCAACCAATTAAGAGATACCAAACTAATATGGATGCTTCACTTTTCAATCAAAAGACTATGGTATTAAATAATAACACAGAAATGAAATTGAGAGTCCCAGAATATTCTAACGATGTATCAGAAAGTACCATTATTGATGATTCACTTTTTGATGAATTAATTAATGAGGCTGCGAATGAATCTACAATAACAGAATCGTTTACTGATGATGATATTCAGGATTTAATGAATTTCTTTGATGTAGAATAAGGGGGACATATTATTATGGAAGATATTTATAATTCTTACTTATCAGGTAAAGAAAGAGAAGAAGCCATAGAAGAATCCTCTATAGAACTTCTTTTTAATAAACTTGATATGATGTACGAAATGGCTGATATGGAGTATCAGAATGATATTCAATCAGCTGAATTTAAGGTTCTTAAAGAATCTGGTACTTATGATGATCTTCAGTATTTAGTTGAAGTAGCAACTGACGAAAATACTGAGAAAAAGAAGGGCATAATTAAAACATTAATAGAAGCAATTGCTAATATATTTAAGAAGATTGCAGATGCTATGCATAAATTTGTAATCAAAGGTAATGATGAAGAAGAAGCGGATGTACCTGATGATTTCATTAAAAAACATAATGCAATTATGGATTTCTGGAATAAATGGAGAAATGCCATTCCAAATATTGTCAAAGGTGAAAAACAGAATGGTGATGGTATTATAGCTGCAATTGAATCAGTTCTTGCTTTGGGTACTGCAGGTGTTGGTACAGCAGCTGTAATGAGAAAAATCAAATTATCTAAAATGAAAGAATATAAAAACAATGAAGCGATAGTAAATGAAGGTATGAGTAGAGTAGTAAATACTACGCAAAATGCTCTTGCTATTTTAGATAATTCAACTCCTAATAATCAAGATAATGGTAATGGAAAATCTAAGAATGGTATTTTAGATTTTATCAAAAAAATATTAGGAAAACTTAAAGATTTTGCTAATTTTGTTAAGAATACATTTAATCAATTGGTTAATATTATTAAAACAAAATTTAAGTCAACAAAATCTGATAAAGCTGAGAATAATGAACCTGATAATACTTCAGAAAATAATAACTCTACTAATAATTCAGAGTCTAATGAAACGAAGACGAATAATACTTCTAATGTACAAAATAATCAATCTCAAAATAATAATCAAAATCAACAACCTGCTCAGCAACAGCAACAGGTACAGCCAGATAATAATCAACAAACCCAACAACCAGAAAATAATAGTAAGAAAACAATCGTTTTTACAAAAATGTATGGTAACAACCTAAGTGAAAATGATATTGGTAAAGAATACAAACTCAAGGTTAAATCTGGTAAAAAAAATAAATGGCAAAAACAGGGTACAATTACAAAAGATATGATTAATAATAAGACATTAGCTGGAAAACAGGTAAAGGTTGGTAACTACCAAGAATCAACTGAGCTAGATGATATATTTGGTTTGAATCTAATAAGTGAGATGGCTCAATATGAAACAAATGAAACCGATAAATATATGAAAGAACTATCTAATTTATTTGAGTCATTATTCTAAAAATAAGGAGTGATATTAATTATGAATAATACATTTGATATTTTTGATGAAATGACAAATGAAATAGATATGAAATTATTAAAATTTCAATTATTTAATGAAGCTGCTAAAAGAGAATTTGAGCTTAATAAACAGCAAGCTGAAATTAAGGTTCTCAAAGAATCTGGTACACAGTCTGATTTAAATATGCTTTATGAAGCTGCTGAAGAAGGTCTTATCAATAAGATGCAAAGATCATTAAAAGCAGCAATTGAAGCTTTGAAAGAATTTATTAAAAAAATAATTGATAAAATCAAATCAATTTTCCAGAGTAAACAGGGTAAAGAAACTCTTGATAAAATGGAAGATATTTGTAATAAAAATCCTAAAGTAAAGAACCAGAAGATCGAAATTACCGATATTGATAAAGAACAGAAATGTTTACAAAAGGGTATTGATAAATTATCTGGTATTATTGCTAAGATTAAAGGTGGACATAATAAAGATTCCTTTGATAAAGAAATCGACGATGTTATTGAAGAAACTAACAGAGAAAGAGCAAAGATTATTGCAATTGGTGCTGGAATAACTGTTACTGTTGGTGCTGCAATAGCATTGATTAAAAAGTATACAAAAACATCTGAAGATATCGGTAAAAACGCTATATATGCTGTAGATAAGAATTCAGAATTAAATGAAATCAATGATGTTATGTCAAATATATCTGGTACAGATATTGATGACGATGAAGCTTTACAGGCTGCTAAGTTAGGAAATGATAAAGTAATAAAAGCTAAAAATGCACAGATTAATCTTTGTAAAGAAAGGATGTCATCTGTTCTTAACTTTATAAAAACTACCGGTAATAAACTTAGAGGTAAAGTCATTTCACGTGATCTTGAAAAAGAGATGAATGAATCGACTGAATATATTGATGTTTCAATAGATTCATCACTTGACGATGTTAATGATGTAGCAGTTGAATCATATCTTGAATCATTATATAATGAAGTTATTGTAGAATCAGGCACTGGCGATATTAAAGATGAATTACGAAAAATGACAACAGATTATCGTGAATTACAAAAGAAAATAAAATCATCAATTAAAGAAAAAAAATTAGATGATGCGATTAAATATATTGATGAAGCTGATAAAATTCTTGATAAATCTGAAAAAGTTGTTACTTCAACTGATATATCAGTTAAACAAGAAGTGACAGATAATATGGTGTATTTTTTAAAGGTTTTAGCAACTGATTTTGTTAGCGATGCTGTTTTAAAATTATTAGTTGATAAAATAAATGCAAATGGAATGAACATACCATATCAATCTGTCAGTGTAGAAAAAAAAGTGGCATTCTCTGCTATCGCTACTGCTATATATAAAATAAGAAAAGAAAAATCAAATAGTAGTACTGGAATAGAAATGTCATTTAAAAACGCAGTTAAAGCAAAAAGGAAACAACTTAGTAAATATAAGAATAATATAGAAAAAATAAAAAGTAAATTATCTACTTATAATGAATCAGTTGGTTTTGATGATATGATTGCTATAGAAACAACCTCATTAGGATTAAATGATGATTCATTTGATATATTAGAAAGTGAAATCTTTGACATTTAATTAATAAAATATTTTTTAATGGGATGGGTTCAGATATCCCATCCTATTTTTATATTGAAAGGTGTTGATAAAATGAACGTAATATCTTTTGACGATATGTATGCAGGTGATTGTGTTGAGGCTTTATACGAAGCAAGTCAATCCCTGAAGGACTATGTTGAAATAGACAGTTATTCTGAAATTTTTGAATCTGAAAATCCTGAAGTTAAGGAAAAGATTGATAATAATAAAGCTGTAGTTGAAAAAACTGATAATGCTATATTACGTGCCATTAAAGCTTTGAAGAATTTGATTAGTAGAATAATCAATTCAATAACAGATTTCTTTAAAAAGCTTGGTATGGATAAAGGTGAAAGAGATGCTTTTGAACAATTTAAAGAAGCATGTAAACAAGACCCATCTTTAAAAAATAAAAAAATTACGGTTAATGACTATAGAAAAGTCATTGCTAATTATGATGAAATGATAAAAGAACTTGAAGCTACTGATAGAGATCTTGCTATGAAAAAAGAGACTCCTTTTCAGACAATTCAGAGAAAAATTCAAGAAAAGCTTAGTCAAACAGTTCAATCTGCAGGTACTCTTGTTACGTCACAGATAGCTTATGATATGGCTAGAGATAATAAGTCTGCTGCTCGTGCTATTGGTATGTTACTTAAATCTGATAATACAGTCCTTGATAAATTGGAAAAAGATCTTGGTACTGCTCAAACAAAAAAATATGTAAAAGATATACAATGCCTTGGAAAGCGTGTATCAATAAGAAGATTTATTATTAATATAAGGCATAAACAATGCAAATGTTTACTTGATACTTTAAAAACAACAACGAATTCATTTGTTGATCTTTTACATGGTAGAGTTACAGCTGATAATGTACGTATGGCAAAACGTGTACTTGATAATGATAACGTTGGTGGTGCAATTAAGGGTGTTGCTAAAACCGTTGCTGCTGGTACTGGAAAGGGTGCCGGCGGATATGTTAAGGACTTAGTAAAAGAAAAGATTAAGTCTAAGACATCTAAACCTGGTAAATATGTAGCATTGAAAAATTCACCTCCTCAACGTGAAGAAGGAGAAAGTGAATTTTCATATAAGCAACGTAAAGCTGAATGGCAGAAGAAAATTGATATGTATACCGATACTGAAATTTACGGTAAGAAAGTCGCTAAATTTATGTCGAAAAAACCTGTACGTGAACCAGGTGAAAATAAAGAAGCATATGAAGCAAGAGTTAAAGAATTTAATGATAAACTTGAAAAACTTCAAAATAAAGGTAAAAAATCAGCTGCTGATAAGTCAATAGTTGACTATATCTTTAGTAAATAATAAATAAAATTGCATAATTTTATGAGGACATATCCTTAATGCAGGGATATGTCCTCATAAATACTGAAAAACAATTTCTTAATATTAATTTATGAAAGGAGCTGTATCATTATGTTGATCGGTACTAGCTTATTAAATAATAAAATTACTGACTATACATATGGTAATGATTTTTATGATTATTTTAATTATCTTGAATCATGCCTTAATGATGTTGATTCATCATATATTGATTATCAGATTGCAGAAAATCTGGTAATGACTGAATCTACTGTCATGGGAGAAGTAAATCAGGAAAAGACTATTTATCTTGAAGCAACCCAAAAATCACTTATAGAAAAAATAGGTGCTGCTATAATTGAAATGGGTAAGAAATTTGCTGAAATGATAAATAAGTGTATAGAAAAATTAAAAGACTTAACTTTTAAATTTAAGAATAATGAAAAGAAAATGAATATATTACTGAAAGAACATCCTGAATTAGCAAAAGAAAAAATTCAAATTCTTTGTGATAATGGTGGTCTTGATTTTTCTGATATGAAATCTATATCAGAAATGAATAGAACTTTTAATGAAATCGTCAAGATGTCAAAAGATAAAGATGTTGATGGTAATACATTAAAAGGTAAATGGAAAAAAGCTATGGATAAAATCTATGGACCTAATGATAGCACTCTTGACAAAGTATCAAAAACCATAGGTGTTACTGCAGCTGCTGTTACACTTGGTATTACTTTAAAAACAGCTGTAAGTAAAATAGCTAAAAGCAAAAGTGAATTAGATAGGATTAAGTCTGAAGATAGAAAAATGTCAGAAGATATCTATAGAAGACTTAGAGACGAAGGTATTATTAATGATAATACTGGTAAAGCAACTGCTCTTCTTTATATAAATAGAGAAAGACAAGGTAAAATTGCTAACATTTGTAAAGAAAATATGTCTGTTATAGACAAAGCACAGGAAAAAATTGCTAATATTTTAGATAAGGCTTCTAATATGAAAGTAGTTTCTAAGATTGCTGGTAATCAAAAAGCTAATTTCCATAATAATATGAAAAATGCTGATAGTGTTAGAGATTATAACATGGCTCAAACTATTAAGAATGATATTAAAAAGGATAAGCTTAAAGAAAAACTTACACCTGATATGGATGAAATCGTATCAGATGAATTAGATAAAATGAAAGAAAAAGAAATACGTAATATTACTAATCATTTTTATAAAAAAACGACACCTAAAAAAGATAGAGATAAAAATGATAGAGCATTTGATAGTAGATTAGCAGATAGATTAGCACCAGATGTTTATGATACGATAATTAAAAAAGAATATAATAAAAGGAGGTAAAAAATAATGCGAGCATCTATGACAAATGAACAAGAGTTTGTATTAAATGATTTAGCAGTTTATCGTGAATTTGATATGAATAACTTTGTTTCAAATGCAAAGCTGGCTATATTTGAAACGCCTGCTAAATTTTCTAATATGAACGCTAAGTTAACTACATATAGACTTTTTGTTCAGAATACCTATGCACATTTTAAGGAATTAAAAGTAGATAACGATATATTACTTACTTTTAATAATCTTGATAAAAAATATTTTGATAATATTGATTATATGGCTGATGATTTGATAGATGATGATGTAGTCGATATCAAACCAGACTATCTTAATCAATATATTAAAAATATAGGTATAGTAATTGATAAAATATTAAATAAAAAAAATACAGAGGATGATATTGAAAAAATCCTTTCAGTAACTGAAAAAGTAAAAAAACAATGTGTGAGAACATCATTATCATATCTTGCAACTTCAAAAGATTTAATGAAATCCAGAACTGTTGAAAAGGTAAAGTTTACAAATCAATATATGAATACTAAATTATTACCTTATATTAATAATATTGATAAAAAAGTAAAACAGATTGATACTATGACAACTAATGTAATAATAGCATTAAATAAGGCTAATATTAATATTGATACTTATATTAAAACTATCAATACATTATCGTTGGAGAATGAAACTCAAAAAATATTGAGACATTTCTTATACAATGCAATTCGTGGAGTAATTGATATTTCATCATTCATTTCTTATTGTTTAATAAGAAAGATTGGTATTTTTACAGATAATATTACCAATATTAATAAGTTATCAACAGTATTAAATTCATATAATTCAGTTACAACTGAAAATGGTGTTGATAATATCATAACTCCTGCGGATAGTAATTCTCTTGGTGAAGAATTAGTAAATGGTAAGATTGATTCATTCATCATTCTTGCTAATAATATATACGACTTTAACTCGTCAGTTATGAGAACTAATTCAGATACACCTTTGACAATCCTTGGTGTTGATGATGAAAACCCAACTAATATTGAAGTAGTTGATGATTCACAAAAATCTTATGATAATGATATATATACTGAGATAAGAGAAATATTCAAATGTATTGCAGAAGGACTTGACACAATTGCTTCTTATACTGACGAATATTATCTTGTTGCTGCTGATATCATAGATAGTTCGGGTTTAAATACTGATATAAAAAATAAGTATTTAGGTCGTATTAATATGATTGATGATATTACGGAATATAGTTATAATGTTGGTGTTACTGTTGATGGTTCCAATAACGAAACTATATATTCAAGAATGCTTGCTGAAGTTAAAGATTATTCACACAATATGGAACTGATTGCTAAGGATATTAATGATGATAAAATTAGAATTAATATTTTAAAGGAATCATTAACAAAATCATTTGATGGTCCTGTTATCAATGATGAGATGCATACTGTTAATAATGAATATGAAAACAGTCAAGCTATACAAGAATTAAAAATTTTCTTAGATAATTTTGATAATCAGTATAATGAAATGATAGTAGTTATAGCTGATAAATTCATGAATAGATTACAGAATATTGGTCTACTTTTGAATACATTAAATGCTAAAAGAGAAAATCAAACAAATGAAGTTGAAGTAAATGAGTCATTATATGATTTCGTTGAATCAGCGTATGATTCTATTATTAGTGATTATGAAGAAATTACTGATAAGATATTCGAATCAATGGTTCAAGAATATACCACTGCACGTCAGAGAAAAGAGAGAGGCGTTAATATTATCTTTACTGAAGCTGATAATACTAATTCTGTTGTAGTTAATAATAACGCTGGACAACAAACTTCTCCGACAACCACACAGGCAACAAGTACTACTGTAACTAATACAAATAAATCAGGCGGATTTGTGAAAACATTCGTTGATCAAATAAATAAATGGTTTACTGGAATACAGAATCGTTTACAAAATCTTATAAACTCACAGAATGCAAAGAGAGATGCTGTATATTTTACAAATCATAAACAAGAACTATTAGGAATGGACTTATCTAATTCTAGTGCTACAATGTTGGATTATGATAATCTCTTACCATCTGCAAATATTCTTACTGATACAAAGAATTTAATTACCAAAGTAAGTAATTCTAATTTAACTCCTCAAAAGTTAAATGCTGCTACAGATGATACTGCATTGAATAATCTTGTATTCGGTAACACTCCACCTGCATCAGTATGGACTTCAAATAATCCAGCAGAAGCTATTACTGAGTATTATAAGAAAGGTAATAATACTAAAGCTGAGCCTAAAACTCTTTCTGGTAATGATTTAAGGGCATTAGTAAATAATGCTATCAATTACTGTGAACCATTCTATAGTAAAACATTACCAGAAATTCAAAAAAATATTAAAGCTTCTACAGATAACTTATCACAGATAGCAACTACTGTTGTAAAAGAATCATTTATAGATTCAATTTTCGGTGATATATATACAGAAGCTGAAAATGATAACAATCAAAAATCATCAGTTGTTGTTAATAATGGTAATAAAAACAATGATGGAAATTCTAATAAATTATCAGATAAAATGAAAAAAATAGATAAAAATGTACGTATTTATACTGGTGCTGTTTTAACAGCAGCTTTCTCTAGATATAATGATTATATGAAATTATTGAAGGGATTGGTTCCAGATACAAATAATACAACTAAATAAAAAAATAAGAAGATGAGAATATATATTCTCATCTTCTTATTTATCCTCGTTTAACAGTAGCATTGCTACTAATAACTAAATCTGTACCGTCTTTTGTAAATGAATGATTTATACTACTTAAGATATAAGTTCCATTATAGTCAGCAGTTAACGATGAATCTTCAAATACCATATTAATCTTTTTATTTGGAGCTATCATATCTGCATCATAATCAGATAAAACGAAATTAATAACAACTCCAGATGCATTGGCTTGTTTAACATATGTATTTGCTATCCACTGATTTTCTGTTTGGTCCTCTTCTATTCTTATAGTATTTTTGTCATTAACATTTGGGGCAAGACTAGTCTCTTTTTTAATTTCTCCAGTATAATTATCAATCATTGTAATACTATTAGATACTAAAATATCATTAGATATTGAGTTATTTCTAATTAATATTGAATGATAATCAGCAACTACAGAATTATTAGTACTATTCTTTTCTTTATATAAAGTACATGGCTCAACAGAATGATTCGATATTGGCTTTGGTATTATAATATCCGTATTCTGTTTTTCACCAGTTACATAAGCTGTACATTTTCCAATATAATTTAATATATATGAATACTTGAAATCAAAATAAATTATACTACCATTTTTATATAATCCATAATATGAATCAAGAAATTTCAATGCATCTAATGCAGTTAATGGAGGTATAACTATTTTATCATATATTTTAGTATTATTTGGAGGTGACATTAGTAAATTTTTAATTTTAGATGTAGCCGCTATATAACCAATTGCATCAGTCATAGTAGCATCTTGTAATATAATATTTATATTAGTTTTAAGATTTTTTATTGTAGTAGATTTAAATAAGAAAAACTCAACGTTGTTGAGTTTAGATAAATCATTACTGTCATCTTGAACTATATTTTTATAATCATCTTTATTTTGAAGCTGTTTCATATAGTACAATAAATCTGGATCATTATCATCTAAAATTAAATTAAACTTGTCATTTATATAATCACGCTTTAGTGATTCATAACTTTTATCACTCGTGTAATAATATTTTTGTATTCTCAAATAAAATTGAACTTGGTCTTTATTTTTAATAATCTTATAATAAGTTGAACTTTCCAGCTGAAGATTTATACGAAATATTGGAAAAACATTTTTTTCATAATCATTACTAATACTCATTCGACTTAATCGTTGGGGTGGTAAAGTAATTATATCTTCATCAGGAATTATTATTTGTATATTATCGACCGTATATCTCCATTTTAATACACGGTCTCCTTCATTATAAACAGCCATTTATAATTCACCATCCTTTAATTTAATGTCTTACAAACTTAAAGACTCTAATATTAATGGATGATTACAAAAACGTGTTTTATTTAAGTTTATTAGTGAATTCATATCATTTCTATCTCGTATTTGATTTAAAACTGATATTTTATCTACTGCTGTTAATTCATCATACATACTAAGTATACTAGTACAATAATAATTATTAACAAATTCTTCTTTCATTTCATCATCATGAAAAATATTACCTATCATATTTGGATTAGTAGTATCTAGCTGAATTTCTTTTTTATATATTCCTTCATTTATAAGGTTATATAATGTGATTGGACCAACACCACTGATTCCATCTATTGATCTCATTCTATCACCTAATACAGACATTAACGAACAGTAACTAGAATGATTATTAAAAACTTTATATAATCTATCAGTATCTTCATCAGACTTCTTTAAAGAATCTTTTAAATATTCCTTAATGGATGATGAAACAACAATCTTACCAGGAGTTTTATGAATTCTATGATTAACAAAATTCGGTAGTGTTGAATATTGAGTATCATAAAATTCTCCACCAATGATAAAATTTTTTCTTTCTTCATCAGTTTTACTAATAATATAAGGAACTAAAGAACCTTCAATATTATGAGCAGATATATAATAGACATTTGGTATAAATTCACAATATGTTTTAACTTCAGGAAGTATTGAACTTTTTAATGCCTCCGTCAATTTTATAAATTTAGGGTTTTCATTATATTTTAGCATATAATACGTACGGTAGTCTTCATTATACTTATATTGATGAAAATCATTAGATTCTAGGTCTGTATGATAGAGATATACCTTGGTATAAAGAAAATTTGAAATAAAAAATCTTTTATAATGTGCAGCTAGATTAAGTATATTTGAAACAAGTATTTCTTGATAATCTCTCTGAAGAACTATCTTTTTTTCTAGGTCTTGTATCATACTAAGATGCTTAAAAACCGTTTCAAGGTTAATAAACACATTAACCTTATCATATTTTTGTACAAAGTCTTTTGATGATATACTCTCATCATAGTCTTTATATTTCATTTTCAATATATTAAAACAAACTGAAAATGGATCATATTGATTATAATCACTCATTTATTACTTACCTCCTTCTTTATTTCTTAAATAAAAAAAGAGGACTAGGTTTTCCTAGTCCTCTTTAAAAATACAGAGATAAGTTACTTTCTGTTGGTTCTTTTTAACATGTTGTTAAACTCAGTACCAATGTTAATTCTGTTCTTATTCTTGTTCTTTCCACCATATAAACTACGAATAATGTTATAATTATATTCATTATCCCTGATTTTTTGACAAGATTCAATTGCTATATTGAAATCGTTCTTACTACCAGGTATGATTAACATATCGTGGAAAACTCTGATAGGGTCAAGTAACATTGTTACTAATTCATATCTCGAGCTTGAGAATTTGAGAACCTTAGGTGTCATATATCTCATAATATCATAAAGATTATTACCAGATAGATTCAATTCCCTTTTAAGGAATTTAGAGTGCTGAAACGCTTCCTTATCTGCACTACTATAACTGTAGCATTTTAACAGTTTGTAAATAGGCTGAATAATGTCTACAGCCTTATCTTCCACTGTAGGATTGAATATAGACGGTTCACCCTTATTAACATTCTTTCTCTTTCCAGACAATATATCAGTTGGAAGAAATATTGAGAATGGGATGAACCTACGACCAAATGATTCTGGTGAATACACCATAATATCAATGTGACCGATACTATTACCTTGCTTTGCCATTGCGTCACAAATGACGTCAATTTTGGTCTGAAGGTATTTTCTTACGTCGGCTGTTGAAATTGTAAACGGCAGCCCACTTTCGTTAGGAGTAATTCCACTCCTCGTAATTATTTCGCTTGCCATAACAGACAGCTCCTTTCAAATAAAATTTTATTTATAATAACAAAACTGTTATTACTATTAAATAGTGTATAATCACAATCATAATTTATAAAAATATGATTGATTAAGATAACGTTATTATTATATTAAAAAATAATAAAAAAAAAGAAACTGACTTCGAAAAATCAGTTTCTTATTTGGTTTAATCAATGTCCTGACCATATGTCAGCACATCGATATGATCAACTGGGGAATTCCAGTCGTCTGAGAGATATTTATAATCTCCCATATCACTAACACTGCCAATATCAATAACTGACATTACGTCAGTATCGACAATGAATTCAATAACTGAACCATCATTACCGACGATTCCCTCATTTCCCCATGTATCATAATCTGCTTTTGTGTCAGATATGACACATGGGATAATTGTCCCATTTTCAAGGTATACGTCAATATACCTTCCTTTTTCAACTGATACCGTTGATCCAACAGCAACGGAATAACGACCGTTTACTGTTCGAATACCAGTTGTCCAATCAGTGATTGAATACCAGTTTTGGAGTTTCCACTGATCACTCGTTTGATCAGTTATGGTTCTCCAATCCATATAGCTGAATCTCAAATCTTGAGATCCAACATAAATTGATTTTTTTACATTGGTTGATTCGTTTTCCTCTGTTTCTTCAGATGAAGATTCAGATTCTTCATATTCTATTGATGAATCTGATTCATCAATAGAATCATAATATGACGTTGAAATTATTGGCGCAATTGTTGGTATTGCGTCAACAGTTGTTGCATCATCTCTTACCTCCTCAGTTTTATTATTAGAGGTATATGTATAGAGAGGTTCATTAATCCTCTCAACATCGGTACCTACTATACCGATTGATAAAGATACTACTATAGTAGTTATTATTCCCATAATTTTTACACAATTGATTTTTTTCATTTTTTTTCATCCTTTTTAATAATTTTTTACTCAAGCATATGTTATTTATATTTTATACTTGGCATGTAAATATTATATAAATTAATATATTAAATT